>ERZ791737.16-NODE-16-length-286915-cov-93.601353_pt1 | contig 286915 bp, 263 predicted proteins | sample MGYA00510042_ERZ791737 | MGnify/ENA primary metagenome ERZ791737 (study PRJEB30046, sample SAMN00791965) | human gut metagenome | study: EMG produced TPA metagenomics assembly of the A metagenome-wide association study of gut microbiota in type 2...
ATCCGCCCGAATGCACAAAGTAATTCATTATCGGGCGGATTCAATCCGCCCCTACAGTAAACAATTTAAATCACACTATCTCCGCAAACTCCTCCATATGATTATCCACATATTCCGCAATCTGAGCAGTCACCAGTTCCTCCATATCCATAAAAGCCTCTTCTAATTCATCAAAAGCCTCATATTGCTCATACATTGCCATGAACTCATCATCATCCCGTTCTTTCTCCAAATCAGCACGGTTTGCATCATATATTTTCTTAGCATCATAAATCAACTTCGATAAATCTTTTGCACCAAACACACGCATCGCCTTTGCAAACGGATTATCAAAAATATAAGGCCCGTAACCATTCTGTATCAGTTGCACAAAGCCCCCTTCGTTCACTTCTTCACGAAAGAAATGATAACCCAGCAATGAATGCTGATACCCATTGAGCAACGGCAATGTTTCTGCATTAATCACTCCGCCGGTCACCTCCAGATACTTGTCTGTGAACACCTTTATAAAACCATCCATCCCCTCTGCCGCACCTTGGCGGAGAGCCTCATCCGTAATCGTTATTTTAGCTGTTTCCATTCCTTTATTTTATATAGGCACAAAGATAAAGGTTTCATTGGAAAGAAAAAACATTTTGGCAACTCTAGTTTGCAAAATGCTGTCCTACAATAAATTTATTTAAATTAAAGATAAAAAGTCACAGGTAACAGGTTGCAAAAAAGAATAAAACGACTAACTTTGTAGGCGAAAAGAATAACCAACCTTTTCACGTGGTTTACGAATATTTATTTTATTACCAAAAAACGTAAAGAATATGACTTATTCACACGAAGTAGAACACATGTGTGTTGTGAAAAAAGGTCCTAACCATGGACCGGCTCCTATTCCTGAAGAAGGAAAGTGGGTAAAATCAAAAGAAATTAAAGACATCTCTGGTTTGACACACGGCATTGGCTGGTGTGCTCCTCAGCAAGGTGCATGTAAACTAACCCTTAACGTAAAAGAAGGAATCATCCAGGAAGCATTGGTAGAGACTATCGGTTGCTCTGGTATGACTCACTCAGCAGCTATGGCAGCTGAAATTCTTCCGGGTAAGACAGTTTTGGAAGCATTGAATACCGACTTGGTTTGTGATGCTATCAACACAGCAATGCGTGAACTTTTCCTTCAGATCGTTTACGGACGTACTCAGTCAGCTTTCTCAGAAGGTGGTCTGATTATCGGTGCAGGTCTGGAAGATTTAGGTAAAGGTCTTCGTAGCCAGGTAGGTACTTTGTATGGTACTTTGGCAAAAGGTCCTCGTTACTTGGAAATGGCAGAAGGTTACATCAAGAACGTTTTCTTGGATAAGAACGATGAAATCTGCGGATACGAATTCGTTCACATGGGTAAATTCATGGACGAAATCAAGAAGGGTACAGATGCTAACGAAGCATTGAAGAAAGTTACAGGTACTTATGGACGCGTAACTGAAGAACAGGGAGCTGTTAAGAAAATTGATCCACGTCACGAATAATTATAAGGAGGAAAGAATATGATTAGAGAAGTAAAATTCGAAAGCCAAGACCGTCGTATCAAAGGCATCATTGCTGCTTTGAACGCTAACGGCATCAAAGACATCGAAGAAGCTAACGCTATCTGCGAAGCTGCCGGACTTGATCCTTATAAAACGTGTGAAGAAACTCAGCCTATCTGTTTTGAAAATGCAAAATGGGCATACGTTGTAGGTACTGCAATTGCTCTTAAGAAGAACTGCACAAACGCTGCTGAAGCTGCTGAAGCTATCGGTATCGGTTTGCAGGCATTCTGTATCCCGGGTTCTGTAGCCGACGACCGTAAGGTTGGTATCGGTCATGGTAACTTGGCTGCCATGTTGTTGCGCGAAGAAACTAAATGTTTCGCATTCTTGGCCGGTCACGAATCATTCGCTGCTGCCGAAGGTGCTATCAAAATTGCTGCTAAAGCAGACAAAGTACGCAAGGAACCCCTTCGTTGCATCCTGAACGGTTTGGGTAAAGACGCTGCACAGATCATCTCTCGTATCAATGGATTTACTTATGTTCAGACTGAATTCGATTACTTTACAGGTGAATTGAAAGTAGTTCGCGAAATCGCTTACTCTGACGGTGCTCGTGCAAAAGTAAAATGCTATGGTGCTGACGATGTTCGCGAAGGTGTAGCTATCATGTGGAAAGAAGGCGTAGATGTATCAATCACTGGTAACTCTACTAACCCTACCCGTTTCCAACACCCGGTTGCAGGTACTTACAAGAAAGAACGTGTTCTTGCTGGTAAGCCTTATTTCTCAGTAGCTTCAGGTGGTGGTACAGGCCGTACCCTTCACCCGGACAACATGGCTGCCGGTCCTGCTTCTTATGGTATGACGGATACAATGGGTCGTATGCACAGTGACGCTCAGTTCGCTGGTTCTTCATCAGTTCCTGCTCACGTAGAAATGATGGGATTCTTGGGAATTGGTAACAACCCGATGGTAGGTTGTACAGTGGCTTGTGCTGTTGACGTTGCTCAGGCTTTGGCTAAGTAATTTAAGTATTACGATATAGAAATCCCCGTAACTCTATGAGGTTATGGGGATTTTTATTTTAAGGATTTTCTAATATTCTCTTTTTGTTATTCAAATCAATTGTCACAATACAATAAAACTTATTGTGATTTACTTCAAATTAATTATCTTTGCATGGAAAGAAGATAGCCCCATGAAACTAATAGAGAACAATATCAAGAAGATTATAGACCTATGCAAAAAGCATAAGGTTCATAAATTGTTTGTGTTTGGTTCTATCCTTACTAATCGCTTTAATGACAAAAGTGATGTTGATTTAGTAGTAGATTTCAATAAAGCAGAGGTGGAAGATTATTTTGATAACTACTTTGATTTCAAATATTCTCTAGAAGAATTATTAGGTAGAGAAATAGATTTATTAGAAGAACAAACAATCAAGAATCCATATCTGAAAAAGAATGTGGATGCCACTAAAACTCTAATTTATGGATGAATTAGCAAAGAAACATCTGCAAGATATATTAACAGCCATTGAAGAAATAGAAAGCTTCTTTGGTAGTGAGCCCAAATTATACGATGATTTCTACAGTAATCTCTGCCTTAGACGCGCGGTAGAAAGAAACATTGAAATTATAGGTGAAGCCATGAACAGGATATTAAAAACTGATAAAAACATAGCTATTACTAATTCTCGCAAGATAGTAGATGCAAGAAATTACATTATACATGGTTATGACAGTTTATCAGTGGATATACTTTGGAGTATGGTTATTAACCACTTACCCAGACTGAAAGATGAAGTTACTGCATTATTAAATACATTTGCATAAACCAATCATTGATAATAATATGTGGAATGTTGCAACTAAAGCATTCTGGTTTAAAAGAAATGATTACCTTTGTCTTAAACTCATAATCATAAGATTTATGGAATATATTAATGATTTTCACAAGCAATGGATAGAGCGAACTCGCCAATCAATAGCATCTTGGAGCAAGCAACCTGCATCGTTAGAAGAAGCAAAGAAGCAACAGGAACGCTTGAGAACCAACAGAGAGCTATAAGAGAGGGCAAATCAAAGAATTGACTTCATTTGCCAATTCAGATGATTTATGGATAGACTTCAATACTATTTCTACTATCTATATAGATAAAGGAGGTGAAAATGAAGTCTTTTATGATGGTGCCGCAACCATATATAAGCTGAATAACTTTGAATATGCAGGTGATGATTTCGAAAATTTCTTTATTCGCATTGCTGCTCCCAACAACGTGCTTTATGGAATAGATGGGGATTTATACTTCATTGATACACAAATCAGATTAAGGCCTTGAGCCTATAAGCAGCCTTTTTTGATAATCTGTTCTTTTACTTATTAACAAGGAGTTTATCTTTTGCTATTACAGCATTGATAAATAGCACATTGCAAAGACTTACAGGGATGGTGTGTCGCTGCTTCCTATGGTATGACAGATACAATGGGTCGTATGCACAGTGACGCTCAGTTCGCTGGTTCTTCATCAGTTCCTGCTCACGTAGAAATGATGGGATTCCTGGGAATTGGTAACAACCCGATGGTAGGTTGTACAGTAGCTTGTGCTGTTGACGTTGCTTAGGCTTTGGCTAAGTAATTCCAATTACTTTATATAGATAAACTCCTGTAATCCTTAGGGTTGCAGGAGTTTTTTATTTATGGTAATCTGATAAGACCATATACTACGAGCGAGCAGCATTTAGCATTGACATTCCTACCATCTATAATGGCAACAGGAATCAATGCAACTTTACATGGTGATGAGAGATATAAATGGTTCATTGATTAAATGGGCTGATTGATTGAGAGAGGAAAGGGCAGCTATTCAGTTAGTTGTCCTTTCTTTAATATCAAATAATTAACCAATTAGATTTGGAAGTACGCATATAAGTACATATCTTTGTATTAAACAAAAGGAGGGCTTATGAGAACAGCTAATTATACAGATTTAAGAACCAACCTCAAAGGATACATTGATTCAGTAATTGATGATTATGATACTGTAATCGTCAATCGTGGTAATGGTAAAGGAGTAGTGATGATTTCCCTTGATGAATACAACTCATTAAAGGAAACGGAATATATTATATCGTCACCTGCTACAATGGAAGCCATACGTCAAGGTGAGGAAGATATTAAGAACGGCAATTATTTTGCCCAAAATGATGGAGAGAGCATAGAAGACTTCTTAAAGCGAGCATCATGTACAGAATAATATTATCTGACCAAGCACGGAAAGAATATCTATACTTCGCACAGAGTGGCAATAAGGTTATTCTGAATAAGATTACAGCTTTACTAAATGATATTGCAGAGCATCCTTACACTGGGATTGGGAAGCCAGAACCACTAAAATATGAATTGACTAGTAAATGGTCAAGGAGAATTACATCAGAACATCGTCTTGTTTACTCTGTTAATGATGATAAGATAGAAGTCCATATACTCTCCATGAAGTACCATTATTCCCAAAAGTAACCCAACTCTTACATATTATTAATCGCAAGGGCAGCTATTCAAAAACCGAAAATAAAAAGCTGACCGACTAACTGTGAGCAGTTAAAAAAAGTATATGCATTGGAAATAAGGGAAGGAAAGCGTGTCTTGACATCGAAAAGAACAGAACCCATGAAACTAATAGAGAACAATATCAAGAAGATTATAGACCTATGCAAAAAGCATAAGGTTCACAAATTGTTTGTGTTCGGTTCTATCAATAGAAAGTTTATTCGGTAGTGAGCCTAAATTATAAAAAGCATATATAATTCCTTGTACATCCTAAATTCCTTCAAAAGCTTCATTAGCCTGTAACACCTTATTTATCAAAACATTATCATGAACAAATCATTAAAGATTCCTTCATAAATGATCAGTAATGAATTAGCCGTATCATTAGTAATGCCTCGCCCTCGTCATTAGTAATCTTTCGGCTTCATCGTTAGTAAGATGCTGGTGTAGCTAGTTTATAAAAACTCCTTGTTCTTTTCCGAAAATTCTTCATTCTTTTCGGAAAACTTCTCGTTCTTTTTAAAAAAGGCGGTTATCTTTTCAGGGGTTTGCTAAGGCGGTGGAATGTCTCCGGTTTCACACCGCAAAACACCTCGTAACACACTGTGATATTTTACTTTCGCGGTGTGTTACGGAGCTTTTCGCGGTGTCTTATTAACCGTGAACAAAACAATGGCGGTAGTTTCCAAAAACAACGGTGGTTGTTTTCCCAAACAATGGCGGTTGTTTTTGCAAACAGTGGCGAGAGTTTTTAGGGACGGAATGATGATCATTTATGAAGGAGTTAGAATATATTTGTTCATAATAGCGCTCTAATAATCAGACAATTATACACAAATGAAGGATTTGAAAGAAAAAACATCAAAATAGAAAACCCATGCTCTCCTATCACTATGTCCGGAGTAACTTAAAGCCAAAGATACCAATTCCTACGAAGCATTACTTCCATTTTCATCGCAACATCTTATTAATAAGCAAATTTGAAGCTGATTTTATGCAAATCCCATTAGAATTAATTATATTTGCATGGTTCTTAATCCCACTAGGGATTTCTCTTGACTAAGGACTACATCGGGGAATTTCCCCATAATGCAGTTCCTATATGGTAAAAAGAGTACTTTTATTGAGGTACTCTCCTATTTTATTTTAAAACAATAAACATTTGGAAAAGCGTTTCCATTCTTACTTTTATTAAAAGATATTTGGGCTTTTGCTCTTATTCTCTCAATCTGAAAACCGCCAATTTGAAGTGTATGAGAATGAGTAGATGAAGGTTCGCGCTCTATAGGGCGTGGACTGTTCTTACTTATTTATACACGAAGGTGCTTGGCGGTTCCTCAGATTGGAATAGGTAATGGATGGTTCCGCCTTTTTTTATTGCACTATGATACACATTGGAGAGCTTATCGAAGAAGAACTTCACCGCCAAGAACGTTCCGTAACGTGGTTCGCAAAAAAACTTTGCTGCGACCGGACAAATGTGTACAAGATATTCAAGAAGCAAAATATAGATACAGACCTGCTTCTTAGAATTTCACAAATCCTTAACAAAGACTTCTTCTTGACTTACTCACAATCTTTTAACGAACAAATACACTTATAAAATATTCCCGCAAACAAGTGTGGCTATTTTCGCTACATTTCTATGTTCTATGTGTCAACAGCATTATTAAACTTTATAAAAATCTACCCGTATCTTTGCAAACGTTAAGAGTTCCTCTAAGTAAAGGGAACTTAAAACGAGTTTATAAAAGTAATTTTTTAACGGAAGTTAAGTCGTGAGATTTGCGCTTCCGTTCCCGGAAGAAATAGCGGATTGTAACAACAATATGAATGAATAATTAGAATTATCATGAAATCTAAGATCTCTACGAATTGGCAAATAGCTTCCTGCATGAAGACAGAAGCTAGAAACAGTATGCTGATATGCTTTTTGATTATTGCAGTATGCACAAAAAGCAATCCTGTCATGGCGCAAGATACAGGCAGGGGATATTTTAATTCAATCTCTGTCGGTGTCAACGCAGGCACCACAGGCATAGGCTTTGATGTGGCTACCCCCATCGGAAATTATCTTGCACTCAGAGCAGGAATTTCCATGATGCCCAGTTTCAACTTTACAGTTAAGGATGTAGACGTAGACATCCCCTATCATGACAATGAATACCCTTCTACTATGAATATTAAAAGTACATTTAAACGTACATCAGGAGAGGTATTACTCAACATTTATTTGGGAAAGAACAGCCCGCTCTTTCTATGCGGAGGCATTGTCTTCGGTGGAGACAGACTAGTTGGAATAGAAGCCCATACAGATAATGCAGAACTGATACAAATGGTCAGAGAAGGAAAAGATGTCGGTATTGAAGTAGGGGACTATAGCATCCCCATCAATGAAAACGGCGATATTTCCGGAGGCTTAAAAGTGGCTTCTACCCGTCCCTATATCGGATTTGGGACAGGGCGCATTATCCCCAAAAGCAGAATAGGGTTTACGGTTGAATGTGGAGTACAGCTGCATAAATCCCCGAAAGTATATACCAATTATGGAACATTGGGAAATTTGGGAGACGAAGCCGACAACGACTTTAACAAGATAATGGACTTTTTCTGTGTCTATCCGGTAGTTAAACTCAGACTATGCGGACGCATATTCTAATTACTAACACAATAAATAGTTATATGAAATACAAAATAATTGCATTGGCACTGATGATCATCAGCGGAAGTAGCGGAATTTATGCCCAAAAGAGCAATACATCAGTTCGCTCCAAAACAAAAGTAGAAAACCTTGCAAAGCAAACGGCAGAGAACGTAACCGATGCCATCGGCGAAGATACCTTAATTCAGACTAAAATAGAATTACCCAAAGACCGCGTAGATACCATATATTATGACAGAAATTGGAAAGTAATCGGCAATAAGACATTTGCAAGCTACTATCGTTTTGCCTTATATCCTGTTGACAGTCTGACTGCACGTTATTTCAAGACTTATTACATAAGTGGTGAGTTACAAGGTGAAGGTAACTTTATCAGCTTGGATGAAAGAGATGATTCCGCAAGTTTACTAGAAGGCGAAACACTGAACTATTTCAAGAATGGGAAAATAAGTGAAAGATTATTTTATTCCTCGGGCATGCAAAATGGTGAACACACCATTTATTATGAGAATGGGAATATTAAAGAGCACTGCACCCTTTCCAACGGAAAGAGAGAGGGCATATTTTCCTCATTTACCGAAGATGGCAAAGTATGCCAGTTAACGATTTATAAAGAAGGGATACCTGCCGATTATTATATAGTAACGGATATGGATGGCAACTATTCTAAATATGATACGCAAACGAACAAACCCGTTTTTGAAACGCCAAGCATTGATGAAATTCAAACGGAATATAAAAATGGAGTGGCATGGCCCTACTATAATAAAAACGGACTAATTGTAGGAACCAGTATTTCTATGGCTAATGATATAGGCAAGTACCGAGAGATAGGCATTTTCATAGTAAACAAAAGTATGATAAATGTGGAACTGGATCCTACCCGAATAGAGGTAGCTTATATAAAGAAAGGAAAAGAGGGGAGAATGAAATTGATGTCCGCCGATGAGTATGACCAAAAGATTTTTAAGAATAAAAAGAAGGTTGCAAAAAAAGAAATAAAGAAGAAGATCGTAGTTACCACCGAAAAAGAAAGTAATGTAAATACCAATTTGGGAGCCTCTGTATTCGAAGCGGGAACTTCAAATACAGTCAAGGCTTTTCAGGAAAGTATAATCAAGTTAAAAGAGCTTATCAGCGAAAATCGCATGCATTATGCTGAAGGAAGACACGAGGACTTGGGTTATCTGGAACGCACCACGGTACATCCAGGGGAAGTAATGTCCGGATTTATATATACAGAAACTAGAAAAGTAGATAAACTGCTGGTTAAGGTTACCATCAATGGCATTACTTATATTTATGAATAAAGACTCTATCTCCCTTTGGGGGATACTAAAACAAATAGTATTAATTTAAATTATTGGATTTATGAAAAAGTTATTTTTATTGGCTGTTGTAGCACTTATTTCTGTAACATCATTTGCTCAAGATGGTAAATGGGCTGCTGGGGTTAATATCGGTTATGGTTCTGATATTTCAAAACCGTCTATTGGTGTCAAAGCACTTTATGACATCAACAACAGTTTTACAGTTGCTCCTTCTTTTAACTATTATTTTCAGAAAAAGGATGAAGGAGTTAAGATGAATTATTGGGATCTGAACTGTGATTTACATTGGAATGTAGTCAGCAAAGAAAATTTCAAATTTTATCCATTAGCAGGTATTACTTATCTGCACGGGAAAGCCTCTTTTGAAGGTGAAAGCGGATCTGACAGTTGGTTTGGGGCAAACATCGGTGTAGGAGGACAATTTAACCTCAGTTCTAATTGGGCTGCCGCAGTAGAAGCAAAATATCAAATCATAGATGGATCACAATTCGTTCCCTCCTTGTCATTAATGTACAGATTCTAAGAACATAAAATATGAAAACACTTAGAATGCTCAGCACTTGGCTGATGGTATTAGTATGCCTTAGCCTGACCACTACTGCTTGTAGTGATGATGACGATGATGAACCGGGGGCAACCTCTGATCTGGTAGGCACATGGGAAGGTGTTTCTTCCGAAGGTTGGGAAATTTACGATGGAGAGAAAGAAGAATGGAATGAAACAAACAACAGCACTCGTATTGTCTTCAATAAAGACAACACTTGTGTAGGTTACTATAAATCTGGTAACACATGGAAAAAAGAATATATCGGAACTTGGGAATATAAGAATGGCAAAATCTATTCTACCACTTGGGACCCGGAATATCCGGAGGACGATGATTCTGATGTAGATGTTGCCACAGTGTTAGAGTTGACTTCCAGTAAGTTAGTCGTTGAAAGCTCAGAAGAAGATTACTATGAAAAATCAACTTGGAGAAAAGTAAACGATTAAAGGTCTAAATTAGTAAAAGAAACTTCAACAAGGAATTTACTTATTCATCTTGTTGAAGTTTCTGTTTATTATACAATATCTATTCATAAATAAAAAGGATCATTTCTGTTACTTAACCTGCTTAAATTTCAATCAGCATTGTCATTCTGAATAGAATGAAGAATATAAAAACAGTTTACAGATCCTTCACTAGCGTTCCACTAGATGACAATAGAAAAAAATAGATAAGGCTTGATACAGTCCAAGCGAGAAACTGCTTCAAAAACTTGTCTTGTATGAGGAGCTAAACCTTTCATTGCAATATTTTATTAAAATGACGAGTTGCCATGGACTTAATGTAGGCATCCGGATTCTTCACCTTGAAATAATACCACGCAAAGAAACGATTCAATGTGTAGAGATATTCCGCCTGCGGAATAAGATAGTCCAACCATACTTGTTTTATCTTTTTAAAAGAATAAATCTGAAACAGCTGGTTAATTTCCTCTAAATCAAGATATAACAAGGTCTTCTCAATCAGCATATCATCCGGAATATCCTTAATTGAGTTTTCATTGTACGACCAGAAACAATGCTCTTGTTTCAGCTTCGCCAACAAATCAGACTTTACTATATCAACTATTGCCATATATCATACCTTTATGATGATATACAAAATTAGCTAGTTTATAACCGATAAGCAAATTTGAAGCCGACTTTATGCAAATCCCGCCAGAATTAACTATATTTGCAAAGAACGAAAACTTCAATAAAACTATTCGACTATGGGGACTCTAGGTTGCATCAACGATATGCTAAGACGGGACAAAGAAAACCGTGAACTGCGCAAAGTGGGAAGGGAACGCATCAATGAAACCCGCAACCGATTGATTGACTTAAACAAAAAGGAGCAATCCTCTCATATTTCTATAGAAGGGCTGAAAGAAATCATAATAAAGACAGCGGAAAAAGAAGAAGCGGACCGTGATCAATTTTTCAAGATGAAACTCATCATACTGGGTGGCATAGTCATAGTGGGGTTGGCGTTATGGGCATTGCTTGCCTTATTCTTATAACTATTTATTAGGAAATCATTTTCTTTCCTAATACCCAAACAAAAGTAATAATAAAATTCTCTACTATTTTCTTGATAAAGCAAACAAAAATACTTATATTTGTGATACCCACAATGGCAATAACCTTAAAACAAATAGAGTATGAAGAAGATATTATTACTATTGGTTTTATGCCTCAATATAAGTCTGGTACTGGGACAAGAGTACAGGAATTGGGAGAAACATGATATAGAAGGATTCTTTATCCTTGTCAAGAGTAAAAAAGAAGCCAAGAATCACACCAATGTGCTCAGGGAAGGAGCAGATTATTACATCCCCACCGAACTGGAAGATCAAGTATTCCCATCCGGTGTCAGTAAAAGAGTTACTCCTAAACTCTACAAACTAAAGGATACCGAAATATATATCCTATTCAGTTTTCCACCATTCCTGTTCGACTCTGATAATGGAATGATAGAAGTGAAGAACAATAAAGGAGTTTTTTATAAAAAACCGACACAATAAAGTGCATATATTGATAGATGATTCGTATCTTTGCACGATCTAGAATCTACGTATATGAACCTAAATAAGCATGTCATAGAAGAATTTCTGTCTTTTCAGAAGAATGAAATCACAGAAAGCATTGTTTATAATAAACTGGCTGCTATTGAGAAAGACAGTAACAACCGGAAAGTATTGCAACAAATTGCTCTGGAAGAAAAACAACACTATGATGTGCTGAAACAGTTTACCGAAAGAGATGTCACTCCCGACAAGCGACGTATATCCAAATTTTACTGGTTAGCCCGAATGTTTGGCATCACCTTCGCCATCAAGCTGATGGAAACAGGGGAAATCAGTTCATACAAAGGATATGCACAATATCCGGATATTCCGGAACTGGTGCGTCTGGCACATGACGAAGAAACACATGAAAACAAACTGATAAGCCTGATTAACGAAGAACGGCTGGAGTATATGGGTTCTGTGGTATTGGGACTTAATGACGCTTTGGTAGAGTTCACCGGAGCTTTGGCAGGTTTCACGTTGGCACTGAGCGACTCTAAGTTGATTGCCCTCACAGGAAGTATCACCGGTATAGCCGCCGCTCTTTCAATGGCTTCATCCGAATATCTTTCCACCAAATCGGAAGGCGAGAAAGACAAACACCCCATTAAAGCCGCCATATATACGGGAATTGCCTACGTTATCACCGTAGTGGCTTTGGTTATGCCGTTCATATTAATTAGTAATGTTATCATGGCACTGTGCATCATGCTGCTCATGGCATTGCTCATCATAGCCTTGTTTAACTATTATTATTCCGTGGCACGGGGGGAGAGTTTCAAGAAACGGTTTACGGAGATGGCAGTGCTCAGTTTCAGTGTTGCTGCAATCAGTTTCCTGATAGGCTATGCATTAAAGGCTATTACCGGCATAGAAGTGTAAACCGGATAACTTCAATTAGTGGCTAAGGAACAAACAAACGCAAATATAAACATGAAAAAATTAAGTTGGAGTACAATTAAATCAATAGTCAAAAGCTATCGGCTAGGAAGTTATCTTCGTGAATTCAGCATTGTAGCCGGAGGAGTTCTTTTTACTTTTTGGGGAAGCAATATGATAAATGAAAATGCACGCCAAAAAGAAGTGCATGAAACCATGCTGTTGGTTATCAAAGAGTTGAAATACAATCAGAATTCATTAGAAAAGATAATAAACCTAACGGATAAAGATGTATACATGAGCTCATTGCTGATACAAAACAATTTGGACATAACATCCATTCCTAAAGATACTTTATATAAATATCCCAAACTATTCTCTAACTTATCCAGTCTGGAGTATAGAAAAGATGCACTAGAAGTATTAAAGGGATCTTCTTTAATGCAATACATCTCCAACAAACAAATGTTGCAAGAAATATTGCAAACCTATTATCAATTAGAGCAAGAACAAGAGAATATAGACAGTTACTACACTTTAAAGAAAGATATCCTTTATGAAACTGCACTTAGCAAAAATAAAGCAGAAATCTTGATGAATAAGAATACTGAACTATATAATCAAGTTTTATATCTAATGAATAAACCGCGTTTCTTAACCTTTATCACAATAGTTCCCAGTTTTCTTGACTGGGAAGAACTGGAAGAATTAAACAGACAGTTAAAAGAACAAATCAAAACTTTGGAGAATTATTATTCAGCATCCATATAGAACGATAGTCCCTTTATGGCATCAGACAAATCTTCGTAGCTTGCCAACGGATTATCTGTAAAAACAGTGCGGATAATCAAATCCCGGTCTACCACATAAACACGTGGCACGCCTGATTTTGCAAACAAATGATAGATTGTACGATCTTGCTGGGCCGAATAGGGCAGCGTAAAATGATTCTCTGCCCAATATGCCGCCACATCAACAGCGCCTTCTTCCCTACTGATACACACCATATTTATTTCCTTGCCATAGTCTGCATAGATTCTTTGCAATACAGGAAGTTCCTTCTGACAGTCCGAACACTTCGTATAAAAGAACACAATCAGAGAAGGTTTCCCTTTCAAACTCCCATCCGTCACCGTCTGCCCGTCATTCATCAATACAGAAAAAGCAGGGACATGATCTCCTGCCTGTAGATTAACAGTGCCTTGATCTTCTTCATCATCATTAATACATGCCTGCATGGCGCAACCCAGCATTAAGAATACAACAGCCTTTATCCAATTCTTCATTCCCATATTTTAAGTTTCTTTCCCACAAAGATAAGATGTTTTTCATGAAATCACTACTTTTGCAGCATGAAACAAGAACTAAAAGAAAACCAAGGGCTACCCGGCTCCTTACTTTGGACGCTGGCAATCATTGCAGGTATCTCCGTAGCCAACTTATATTATAACCAACCGCTGTTGAACCGAATAAGCCGTGACCTACAAATTTCGGAATTCACAGCCAACCTGATAGCCATGATTACCCAAATAGGTTACGCTATCGGCTTGCTGTTCATCATCCCTTTGGGAGATTTATACAAAAGAAAGACGATCATTCTGATTAATTTTTCAATTCTCGTAGTTTCACTGCTTACCATTGCACTGGCTCCTGATATTCATCTGATCCTGTTCGCTTCTTTTCTGACAGGTGTATGCTCGGTAATGCCGCAAATTTTTGTCCCCATTGCTGCACAATTCTCCACTCCCGAAACCAAAGGGCGGAATGTGGGAATGATTATTTCCGGACTGCTGACGGGTATTCTGGCTTCGCGGGTGGTGAGCGGCATTGTAGGCGAATACCTGGGTTGGCGGTTTATCTTTTTCGTAGCAGCGGTGCTGATGGTGATATGCGTTATCATTATCATGAGGGTATTGCCCGATATTCCCTCCAATTTCAAAGGGAAATACAGTGACTTGATGAAGTCTCTTTTCTCCTTGGTGGTGGAATATCCGCAACTGCGAATTTCATCCCTACGGGCTGGGATTGCTTTTGGTTCATTCCTTGCTTTGTGGACTTCTTTGGCTTTCAAAATGGAGCAAGCTCCTTTTTATGCAGGAAATAATGTGGTAGGTTTGCTGGGACTTTGCGGAGTGGCGGGAGCTCTCACTGCTTCCTTTGTGGGACGGTATGTACATATTCTGGGAGTAAAGCGATTGAACTACATCGGTTGCAGCCTGATGTTTGCCGCATGGCTTTTACTCTATTGGGGGCAAGACACCTATGCGGGCATCATTGCCGGAATACTGGTTATAGATATAGGTATCCAAAGCATTCAGCTCAGTAATCAGACTACCATCTTCGCCCTTAACCCGAAAGCGTCCAACCGCATCAATACCATTTTCATGACTACCTATTTCATAGGCGGCTCTATGGGTACATTCCTTGCCGGAACATTCTGGCACTGGTTTGGATGGACAGGAGTAGTAGGAACAGGAATCATGCTGACTGCCTGCTCCCTTGCCATTAATATATTCGCCAAGAAATAAATCAGGAATCCATATCACTGAGATGGAGTTCCAGCGCCTTGACGGAAATATAAATCTCGCGGACCGAAATGCCCAAAGAGATAATGAGCAACACAAGTGCCAACCCGAAAATATAGACTGATACCATATACAACTGTATGTACATCAGAAACATACTGACGACACAAAGCAGCAGACTTCCAATGCCTGTCACCTGCATGGCACGCGTCAGATAAAGGCGTTTCCGCAAATTGGCAATCTGTGCAGCCGCAACTGCCGAATGGTTTTCACGATACTGGTCTTTCAGTGTACGCACCAACTGGGCGTATGACAGAAAACGGTTGGTATAGGCCAACATTATCAATGATATGGCAGAAAATAATAAAGCCGGGGTTGTTAAATCTATTTCCATTTCTCAAATATTTCAAAGTTAGAATGATGCAAAGATACGGTAAATATCCTGATATTCTCATTACATTTTGCAACGAAAGGAATATCTTTGCAATGAAACCAATTAATTAACAGAGTATGCAAACTACAAACTTGTATATAAAAGACTGGCTGGCTATACACCCTTATACCCAGCAACAGCCCACCGACAGATATTTCGTAGAATTGGTAAACCGCCTCTACGACCTCTGCCCCCTTACCGATGTTCCCCAAATGTTCAAAAAGAAGCTCTGCCTCTATACGGCCGCTTATTTTGAAGATGTCATTTCCGGTCTGGGGTTGTGGCAGGCTTTTGCCACCAAGCACACGGAGCTGTATGGCAATCCCCTCCCCTTCTACACAATCCAACCGGATTACATCAAAGATGAAATCAATGAAGAAGATATTCGCTTCATCATTTGGAATACATTAGAGAAAGCTCCTTACCGGCATCCGTACACGAATCCTCTGGACTCTAATATTGAGGAAACCGGACGCCTTTTCTTTCAGATCCTGGAGGATGAATATGAAACGGCTCCTTCAAATGATGTGCTTCAGGACTACTTTCTGTCATTTGAGAGTAAGCGGGAGGCAAACCACAAACTATGGTGGTTGTTCGGACATACTTACCTCACGGAACCATCTGTTCAAGAATACATTGCCCAAGTCACCGAATCGGATAAATTCATTATTCCCTGTGGTCCACTAGCGCTTTTCCTGCACGAATGGATAGACTTGCTGACCAACGGGCAAACGGAAAATTGGGAAGAAGCGGAAGGGTTATCCCCTGTAATCCCCGAATTATCCGAAGAAATGAAGGCAAAGAACCGGAATACTTACCAATTATTTACGCAAGGGACGGATGGGGCTTCTATTGTCTATCTGGATGGATATAAAGAGTTGCATCGTTTCCTCACCCAAGCCCTGCAATGGCCGGATGATGAAAATCATACTTTGCCGCAAATGAAAGAGCATCGTAATTTTATCATGATGGCAAATCCAGAGAAAGGTATCTTGCTGGCAAATAGCATTTGTGAATGTATCAGTGACCCGCTTAATCCGATGTATAATTCGGAAATAGCAGCCAAAGAGGCATTTAGTTTGCTGACTACTCCTACTAAGTGTCCTCCGGATTTGATGAAATATCTTATCAGCAATCACTATATACCAGATGCACAGTTTCCGATATTCGGCGAGAAAGAGTTGGTGCAAAAGAATGCGGACTTTATAGCGCGGCATGCATTGTTGTATTATTATCGGGGAGATTAATCAAGGAAGATAGACAGTCGAAGGTAACTTTATCCCCTCTCAAGAGCTACTCTTTCTACACATCTTGTTAACATATCTCGTAGGGGCAGGGTTTGCCTGCCCGAATACACAAAGCGAACCGTTTTCGGGCGGGCAAACCCCGCCCCTACGGTGGATGAAAGCGTTACCGGATATGAAAAACTCTCACGCAGCTATATCCTCACCTCATTCTCCAAAGGTTTCCCCTCCGAAAAATCCTTCACATTCTGAAGCGTAGTATGGGCAATATTAGACATTGCTTCTTTAGTAAAGAAAGCCTGATGAGAAGTCACAATCACATTATTGAAAGACAGTAGACGCGCCAAGGTATCATCATCAATAATCTTATCTGATTTATCTTCATAAAAATACGCTCCTTCTTCCTCATACACATCCAGTCCGGCATAACCTACTTTCTTGGTTTTCAATCCTTCAATCAAAGCATTGGTATGAATCAACTGTCCGCGCCCTGTATTGATAATCATTACTCCGTCTTTCATCTTGCTGATGGAATAGTCATTAATCAGATACTTGGTCTGTTCGGTTAAGGGACAATGCAGGGAGATAATATCCGAGCTATGATAAAGCTCATCCAAAGAACAATATACCACCTGATGTTCACGGGCAAAGTTATAATCGGGATACAAATCATAAGCCAAAACATTCATGCCGAAACCCCGAAGTATCTGAATCAGAATCTTCGCAATCTTGCCTGTACCGATAATCCCGGCAGTCTTGCCATGCATATCAAAGCCCATAAGTCCGTGCAAAGAGAAATTTCCATCTCGTGTGCGCATTGTAGCGCGTGGAATCTTGCGATTGAGTGACAACATCAGCGCCACCGTAAATTCAGCAACGGCATAAGGTGAATAAGCCGGTACACGTACCACTTTCATCTTGCCTACCGTTGCTGCTAAATCTACATTATTGTAACCTGCGCATCTCAAAGCCAGCAGTTTAACGCCATTATCCGCCATTGCCCGGATAACCTCGGCATCAGCCGTGTCGTTTACGAAGATGCAGACTGCGTCTGCTCCTTTGGTCAACACCACATTATTCATGTTCAGATGGCCTTTATAGTATTTTATATCAAAGCCAAATTTCTCGTTAGCCTCCGTAAACGAGCGCTCGTCGTAGGGTTTCGTGTCGTAAAATGCAATTTTGTAAGCCATAATCTTTTCTTCTTTCTTCATTTATAGTTCGTATAAATAACAAAAAGATACAGCCTACGGTTCAAATTCCATCTTATAGTTTTTTCAGTTCCTTGTACAAACGCTGTACAGGCAGCCCCATCACGTTAAAATAACTGCCTGCAATGCTCTGAACCCCGACAAATCCTATCCATTCCTGAATGCCATAGGCACCGGCTTTGTCCATCGGTTGGTAATGCTCTACATAATAATGGATTTCTTCTTCTGTCAGGTCCGTAAAAGTGACATCGGTCACTGTCGAAAAGCTTTTCCGGAATCCGGTCGTAGTAATACATACTCCTGTCATTACCTGATGAGTCTTTCCCGAAAGACGGCGCAACATATTCCGTGCATCTTCTTCATCCTTCGGTTTTCCCATCACCACACCATCCAGCCACACGATGGTATCAGCAGTGATTATCAACTCATCCGGCTGCATGGAGTCACGGTAGGCATCCGCCTTTTCGCTTGCTATATATAGAGGTATCTCCTCCCCCTTCAAGGTATCGGGATAAGATTCTTCAATGCCGGGCAGGGTTTTCACTTCATAGTCTATGCCCAAGCCGGACAACAATTCCTTGCGACGCGGAGAGTTGGAGGCAAGTATTACTCTGTATTTCTTTAAATTATCTAGCATGATTTTCTTGTTTTTCTTACCACCCGAAGGCTTTTTCGTGTGACATCCATTTGCCTTGTGCTTTCAATACCTGCTCCACTACGTCGCGGCCACAGCCATATCCGCCGTTGCGATGAGAGATGTAAGTGGCTATTTCCTTTATTTCGGGGGCAGCATCGGCAGGACAGCAGGGCAAACCGCAGAGGCTCAGCACTTCATAGTCGGGAATATCATCGCCCATATAGAGTATTTCTTCGTCCTTCAAACTGTATTTTTCTTTCAGATGGGCGTATTCCTTGGTCTTTACGGCAGCGGCAAGGTACACATCTTTGATACCCAGCCCTTCATAGCGTTTACGCACCGCCTCGGTGTTGCCACCTGTGATAATGGCTACGTGGAGGCCGCACTTCACGGCTAGTTGCAAGGCATAACCGTCTTTTATATTAACCGTGCGCATGGGTTCGCCATTGGGGTGCAGGTAGATGGTTTCGGCACTCAGTACTCCGTCTACATCGAAGACAAGCGCCTTTATCTTTTTCAAATCATAGTTTATCATATCTATTTCAAATTATGGATGCTTTTACTTATTTTTTCATATAGTTCCTGCACGGGAGGGGCGTCAGCCAACAGTTCCAGATGCTTGTTTATCACATTCTCATCATAGCGGATGGCCGGGCCTGTTTGTGCCTGCACCGGAGACAGTTCGTGCACTTTCCGCGCCGTTTCATCTACCAGCGAAAGCATCACTTCGAACGGAATGCCTTGCTTTTCCAGAATATGAGAGCTTAAAGCATACATATGATTGGTAAAGTTACAGGCAAAGACCGCCGCTATATGCAAATATTTCCGTTGCCCGGAAGTAGCTTCATATACTTTGGGACTCAGCCTGCCTGCCACCTCGTGCAATAACTGCAAATCGCCGGCAGCGGATGCTTCTATAAAGAAAGGTACGGTGCGGAAATCCACCTCACGCTGTTTGCTGAAGGTCTGCATGGGGTAGAGCACTCCATAGCGCAGGGCATATCCTTTCCACAAGTCCATAGGCATACTGCCCGCCGTGTGTACAAACAATGCCTGCTCCCTGCCTTTCACCAATCGTCCTGCCAATTCCTGCAAAGCGGTATCTTTTAAAGCTACAATATACAAGTCGGCATCCCGGCGAATCATGTCTATATCAACAGTGTATTCTGCCGAAAGTTTACCGGCAAGGACAGAGGCCGACTCCTCTGTGCGGCTATACACCTGCACCACCTCGTAACCGGCTTCCTGCAATGCCCTGCCCAGGTGGGTTGCCACATTGCCTGCCCCTATCAATACTATTTTCATCATCGGGTAGAAACTAAATATAAAATAACACCAATCAGCAGCAAAGCAGCCGGCAACAAATAGGCAGACATCTGCCCCAACAGGGCTACGACCAACCCGATATTCAGTATCAGCCAAATGCCCGCCAGCACAATGCCTACGGACTTATCTGCCTTAAACCACAAGAAAATAACTGCTGCATAAAGCAACATATTGTCTTTCTGCATCACCCAGGGCAAGCCGTGCGAAGCAAACCCGATGAACTTATCTATCAGGTAAAGGATTCCCATCACAATGAGGAATACCGCAGAAGCCTTGTATGTATCCTTATGATTAATAGCAGCCACTTTTACTTGCCTCCGAATTTATTGATATGGACTTTCTCCCACTGCAAATGGTCTTCGTCAAAGGGCTTGCGTTCCATTCCTTTGTGGCCGACGGCTATGATGGAAACGACTTGCAACTGCAAGGGAATATCAAGCACCTCGTGCACATACTCACCCGATGGCATTCCGGCAGCGGTAAAACGCTCGCGCACCTGCACCCAGCAGCTTCCCAGCCCCAGGTCTTCGGCCTGCAACTGTATCATGAGGGATGCAATGGCAGCATCTTCAATCCATACATCGCTGGCCAAAGGGTCGGCCATCACCACGATTGCCAAAGCGGCATCTGCCAGAAATGTAGCTCCCATCTCTTTGCAATGAGATAATTTTTCTAAAGTTTCCTTATCATCTACAGCAATAAACTGCCAGCAATTGCTGCGTTTGGACGAAGGAGACATTAAAGCTGCCTTCAATAATGCTACCACTTCTTCCTGTGTCAACTCCTGATCTGTGAACTTACGCATGCTGCGTCTGTTCTTTATTAAGTCACTAAATTGTTCCATCATATATTCAGTTAATTTATTTTTCTGCACAAATATACAACTAGAATGTGGATTGATAAACAAAAAACCATAAATTTGCAATCAGAGATGCCAGTAAGACTAAGTACATATCACAAAGGAAACGCTATTCCCGCCCTGCCGGGAAAGACTATTTTCCATTCTACCGAGTTATTTCATGTGTTCGAAATGACGCGGGGGTACGAGCCTGTCCTTATTGTAGCATTCATAGGCGACCGCCCCGTGGCCAAGTTGCTGGGGGTGATCCGCAAAAGCGTGCGCCTGTTTCCACCCGCCATCATCAGGCGTTGCGAAGTATATGGCACAGGAGAATATTTTGATGAGGAGCTGAACAAAGAAGATTTGTTTGGAGAAATGCTGGAACACCTCACCAACGAAGCATTGCGCCGGTCTTTCCTTATCGAGTTCCGTAATCTGGAAAATCCTTTATTCGGCTATAAGGTATTCCGGAAAAACAAATATTTCGCCATCAACTGGCTGCGGGTACACAATTCGCTACACAGCAAGCCCCCCTATGAACGCCTGAGCCTGTCGCGAAGGAGACAAATAAACAAAGCGTTGAGGAACGGCGCCATCATGGAAGTGGCGGACAATGAAGAGGACATCAGGGAGTTCTCGCTCATGTTGAAGAAAGCCTATTCCTCGCAAGTGAGAAAGCATTTTCCCGACATCGACTTTTTCCGGCTATTGGCATGGCAAAGTCCCGAAAAGGAAATTGCCAAGGTGTTTCTGGTGAAATACAAAGATAAAATCATCGGAGGCTCCATCTGCCTTTTCTCCGACAGCAATGCATACCTCTGGTTCTCAGGCGGTATGCGTAAGACTTACGCATTTCTTTATCCGGGCATACTGGCTGTATGGGCTCCCCTCACCTATGCCTACGAGAAAGGTTATCAACATTTGGAATTTATGGATGCCGGCCTGCCTTTCAAAAAACATGGTTACAGGGATTTCATACTCCGCTTTGGTGGCAAACAAAGCAGTACACGCCGCTGGTTCCGCTTCCGGTGGGACTGGCTGAACTCCCTTTTGTACCACTTCTACATTTAACCGAACCTGCTATAAGACCTAACATTTCTGACTTTTTGTATTAACTGTTGTGAAGCATCTCGCAAATAAGAAATAAAATTGAAGAAATATTTCTTTATTTAACCCGAAATTGCTTTCTTTGTGCAGTTTTATCTGAAATTTTGAGTATAAGACCAAACTATTAAAATTATAAAGTTATGAAAATCTCACACATTGAACACTTGGGCATTGCTGTAAAAAGCATCGAAGAAGCCCTTCCGTATTATGAAAACGTATTAGGTTTGAAATGCTACAATATCGAAGTAGTAGAAGATCAGAAAGTAAAAACAGCTTTCTTGAAAGTGGGTGACGTAAAGATAGAATTGCTGGAGCCGACAAGCCCTGAAAGTACTATCGCTAAATTTATTGAAAAGAACAACGGCAACGGTGGCATGCACCACTTGGCTTTTGCTGTAGAAGACGGTGTGGCTAATGCATTGGCAGAAGCAGAAACTACAGGTATCCGCCTGATAGACAAGGCTCCGCGCAAAGGTGCTGAAGGATTGAACATCGCTTTCCTGCATCCGAAATCAACTCTCGGCGTTTTGACAGAACTCTGTGAAAAATAATTAATTTGATCCACCACGGATTATTAATAGGAGTTGTCCTTCCAAATCTGTGTCAATCCGAGTAATCTGTGATGAAAGAATAATAACCAAATAGTAAATAAGAAGATGAGTAATCAACTTGAAAAAATTAAAGAGCTTATCGAACGCCGTGCCACAGCACGTATGGGCGGAGGTGAAAAAGCAATTGCCAAACAACACGAAAAAGGGAAATATACAGCTCGTGAACGTATAGCTATGCTGCTGGACGAAGGCAGTTTTGAAGAAATGGATATGTTTGTAGAACACAGATGTACCAACTTCGGCATGGAGAAAAAACATTATCCGGGTGATGGCGTTGTAACCGGTTGCGGTACCATCGAAGGACGTTTGGTGTATATATTTGCACAAGACTTTACTGTTTCTGCCGGTTCTTTGTCAGAAACCATGTCTCTCAAAATCTGCAAAGTAATGGATCAAGCCATGAAGATGGGTGCTCCTTGTATCGGTATCAACGACTCGGGTGGTGCACGTATCCAAGAGGGTATCAATGCATTGGCAGGTTATGCTGAGATTTTCCAACGCAATATCCTTGCTTCGGGTGTTATTCCTCAGATTTCAGGTATCTTCGGTCCTTGTGCCGGTGGTGCTGTTTACTCTCCTGCTTTGACTGACTTTACGTTGATGATGGAAGGTACTTCTTATATGTTCCTTACCGGACCGAAAGTAGTAAAGACCGTTACAGGCGAAGACGTTAGCCAGGAAAACTTGGGTGGTGCAAGCGTTCACTCTACCAAGTCAGGTGTTACTCATTTCACAGCCAAGACTGAAGAAGAAGGTCTGGCATTGATCCGCAAATTATTGGGATATATCCCTCAAAATAATCTGGAAGAAGCTCCTTATGTAGACTGTGCAGATCCTATCGACCGTCTGGAAGATTCTCTGAACGAAATCATTCCCGACAGTCCGAACAAACCTTACGATATGTATGAAGTGATTGCTGCTATCGTAGACAATGGTGAGTTCCTGGAAGTTCAGAAAGACTACGCTAAAAATATCATTATCGGTTTTGCCCGTTTCAACGGTCAGTCTGTAGGTATCATTGCCAACCAGCCTAAGTTCCTGGCAGGTGTGCTTGATAGCAATGCTTCTCGCAAGGGTGCACGTTTTGTCCGTTTCTGCGATGCATTCAATATTCCTCTTGTTTCATTGGTAGACGTTCCGGGATTCCTTCCGGGTACAGGCCAGGAATACAACGGCGTAATCCTTCACGGTGCCAAGTTGCTGTATGCTTACGGCGAAGCCACTGTGCCTAAGGTAACTATCACATTGCGTAAGTCTTACGGTGGTTCTCACATCGTAATGAGCTGTAAGCAACTGCGTGGCGATATGAACTATGCATGGCCTACTGCTGAAATTGCCGTAATGGGTGGTGCAGGTGCCGTAGAAGTATTGTATGCCCGCGAAGCTAAGGATCAGGAAAATCCGGCTCAGTTCCTTGCAGAAAAAGAAGCTGAATACACCAAGTTGTTTGCTAATCCTTATAATGCAGCCAAGTATGGTTACATTGATGATGTAATTGAACCGCGTAATACCCGTTTCCGCATTATCCGTGCATTGCAGCAGTTGCAGACTAAGAAATTGACTAACCCGGCTAAGAAGCATGGTAATATTCCATTGTAATCAGGCTTTTTACATTTAAAATGAGAACGATTATGAATAAAACAAAAATCGGAATATTCCTTTCTTTGCTGCTGATGGTGGGTTTATGTTCTTGCGGAGAACAGAAATCGAATACCAAGCTGGTACTGAATGAAGTGCTGATTGAAAATGAAAGCAACTTTCAGGACGACTACGGGGTACACAGTGCATGGATTGAGATATTCAATAGATCATTTGGTAGCGCAGACCTTGCCGGTTGTTTGCTGAAAGTGAGCAGCCAGCCCGGTGACACAGCTACTTATTTTATCCCTAAAGGTGATATTATGACCGTGGTTAAGCCACGCCAGCATGCTCTGTTCTGGGCGGACGGCGAACCAAACCGCGGTACTTTCCACACTAATTTTACACTGAACAGTGCGACTAGCAACTGGATTGGTTTATATGATTCCGGTAAGAAATTATTGGATCAAATCGTTGTGCCGGCAGGTGCATTGCAAGTTAATCAATCTTATGCACGCGTCAGCGATGCAGCCCCACAGTGGGAAGTGAAAGGTGGAAGTGCAGACAAATATGTAACTCCGAGCACCAACAACAAGACCATCAACAGCCATGCTAAGATGGAAAAGTTTGAAGAACACGATAGCGTAGGTATCGGTATGGCTATTTCTGCCATGAGCGTAGTGTTCTGTGGTTTGCTCTTGTTGTTCTTGCTTTTCAAGATTGTCGGAAAGATCTCTGTCAACCTCAGCAAGCGTAATGCTATGAAGGTGAAAGGTATCACAGACAAGCAGGAAGCCAAAGAAAAGAAACTGGGCGAAGCTCCGGGCGAAGTATTTGCAGCAATCGCAATGGCTATGCACGAAATGCAAAGCGATGTACACGATGTGGAAGAAACCGTTCTTACCATCACCCGTGTAAAACGTAGCTATTCACCGTGGAGTTCTAAGATTTATACCTTGCGTGAAACTCCCCACAAAAAGTAAGTCACCATACATAAAAAGATAAAACGATGAAAGAATATAAATATAAGATCAATGGTAACGTGTACAAGGTTGCCATTGGAGATATTGAAGATAATATCGCTCACGTAGAGGTGAACGGTACTTCCTATAAAGTTGAAATGGAAAAGGCTCCGAAAGCTGTTGTTAAACCTATAGTACGCCCTGCTTCCACAGCTCCGGCGGCTCCTACTACAACTGTTGTTAAACCGGCTGCTGCTTCTACCGGCAAATCAGGAGTAAAATCTCCGCTGCCCGGTGTAATCCTTGACATCAAAGTCAATGTAGGAGATGCAGTGAAGAGAGGACAAACCATCATCATCCTTGAAGCAATGAAGATGGAAAATAACATCAACGCTGACAAAGACGGTAAAATTACTGCTATCAATGTAAGTAAAGGAGAATCTGTTCTGGAAGGTACTGACCTCGTAATTATTGAATAATATGGGAGAGTTTATTAATTTTATCGGAAATAACCTTGCCGACTTCTGGACCTATACGGGATTTGCCAACGCCACCGGCGGGCATATCGCGATGCTTCTGATAGGCTTGTTATTCATATACTTGGCTGTAGCTAAGGAATTTGAGCCGATGTTGCTGATTCCTATCGGTTTCGGTATTCTGATCGGTAATATTCCTTTCAACATGGAAGCCGGACTGAAAGTCGGTATCTATGAGGAAGGTTCTGTGCTTAATATTCTGTATCAAGGGGTTACCTCCGGATGGTATCCGCCGCTCATCTTCTTGGGTATCGGGGCAATGACCGACTTCTCGGCATTGATTTCGAATCCTAAATTGATGTTGATTGGTGCGGCTGCCCAGTTTGGTATCTTCGGTGCATATATGATTGCATTGGCTATGGGCTTTGACCCGATGCAGGCTGGTGCTATCGGTATCATCGGTGGTGCTGACGGTCCGACGGCTATCTTCCTTTCGTCCAAACTGGCGCCTAACCTGATGGGTGCGATTGCGGTATCAGCATATTCCTATATGGCTCTGGTACCGGTTATCCAGCCGCCTATCATGCGCCTGTTGACTACAAAACATGAACGCTTGATCCGTATGAAACCGCCGCGCGTAGTTTCTCATACAGAGAAAGTTATGTTCCCCATCATCGGTTTGTTGCTCACTTGCTTCCTGGTTCCGTCAGGCTTGCCTCTGTTGGGTATGCTGTTCTTCGGTAACTTGTTGAAGGAAAGTGGTGTAACCCGTCGCTTGGCAGAAACTGCCCGTGGTCCGCTGATTGACGTAATTACCATCCTGTTGGGATTGACAGTGGGTGCGTCTACTCAGGCTTCCGAGTTCCTGACTGTAGACTCTATCTTGATCTTCGCTTTGGGTGCACTGTCATTCGTTATTGCAACCGCTTCGGGTGTTATCTTCGTGAAGCTATTCAACCTGGTATTGGGCAAGGACAACAAGATTAATCCGCTTATCGGTAATGCCGGTGTATCTGCTGTACCCGACTCGGCACGTATTTCTCAAGTAGTAGGTTTGGAATATGATCCTACCAACTACCTGTTGATGCACGCAATGGGTCCGAATGTGGCAGGTGTGATCGGTTCGGCTGTTGCAGCCGGTATTTTGCTGGGATTCTTGATGTAACTCATTGAAATACAATAAAAAAGTCCTCTTCCATCATGGTATGGAAGGGGACTTTTTGCTTGATATAGATTAAGAAATGAACGATTCGTGGTATATTTTGAATGAAATATAGCTAAATATATGCTGGAAAACATATACATTTGCAACCGTAAACCAAACTAAATTAAAACGAAGATGGAAAAGAAAACAGTTAAGTACCATATTCCTCAAAACGGAATATACATGTACGCTCGTACTAACTCGGGTAAAACTGAACTCATTGTCCTGAACAGTACCAATGCGGAACAAGTAGTCGAAAGCGATCATTATCGTATGATGACTAATGATTCAAAAAGCGGCAAAGAACTTGTTAGCGGCAAAAAGATTGACCTTACCAAGAACATGACAGTTGGTGCACGTCAGTCACTGATTATTGAATTATAATTGTTTTTTAAGGTAAAAAGGTAAATGAGAATGTAAAATGAAAAGGCGGCTCTTGCGAAAAGAAGCCGCCTTTCTTTTTCTACCACATCATTATTTGCGTGAAACAATAGTCCCGGTAGCCTGATAAGTAGGCATCACCAACATTTCTGCAATCTGCATGTATTCCGGCACAGAAGCGGCAAAGTACACGGTTTCTGCAATATCATCTCCCGTCAGCGGACGGATACCTTTATATACATTATCAGCCTTATCCTTATCACCACGGAAACGAATCACCGAGAAGTTTGTCTCCACCAATCCCGGTTTGATATTAGTCACCCTCAGCGGTGTGTCTACCAGGTCAATACGCAGTCCGTCCGACAATGCTTTTACCGCTGCCTTTGTGGCACAATACACGCTGCCGCCCGCATAAGCCGCGTCTCCGGCTATGGAACCTATATTAATAATGTGTCCCCGGCCACGCTCCACCATTCCCGGAACCACCAGGCGCGTCATAGCCAGCAATGACTTGATATTGGTGTCAATCACAATATCCCATTCATCCAGATTTCCTTCGTGCTCTTTGTCCGTACCGATCACCAGTCCGGCATTATTTACCAATATATCAATCGCTTTCCATTCGTCGGGTAACGAATCCAAAGCCTCACCGGCCCGCTTGCGGTCACGCACATCAAAGGGAAGCAGATACACTTTCGTGCCATATTTCTGTTCCAATTCTTCCTTCAACGCATTTAGTTTGTCTACGCTGCGGGCATTCAATATTAAGCTGGCTCCTTCTGAAGCAAACTTACGGGCGCATCCGGCTCCAATGCCGCTGGAAGCTCCTGTGATAAAAACGATCTTATCCATTTCTTATTTTGATTTATTAAAGAACTTACTGAAGAATAACACTTGATAGTCGATGGCATTGTGCCAATAGGTGCCGGTGTGCCCACCCGGACGGACCGTAAAGTCATGGCTGATTTTCTTTTCCAGCAGCTTTTCATGTACCGCCTTATTCACATCCAGAAAGAAATCATCACAACCACAGTCTATGATAATGGCAAGGTCGCCATCCTTTATTTTATCCAGTTGATTAATTACGGTGTGCTCATCCCATACCTGTTGATTGGAGACTTCCTCACCCAACTGTTTTTTCATTTCCCAGTTATTGGGGAAGGGACGGATGTCCAGTCCGCCACTCATGCTGCCCCCGCCGCCAAAAGTATCCTTATGGCGGATAGAAAGCCACATCCCGCCATGACCACCCATACTCAATCCTGTAATGGCGCGTCCGCTTCTATCGGCTATGGTCGCAAAGTTCTTATCAACATAATTCACTAATTCTTTTGAAACGAAAGTTTCATATCGGTAGTCTTTATTCAAAGGACTATCCCAATACCAACTATTCTTTCCATCGGGACAAACAAAGATAATTCCTTCCCTATCGGCAATCCGGGGCAATTCCGGTTTGATGCCTATCCAAGTAAAAGCATGACCGCCATATCCATGCAATAAATAAATCACAGGGCACTTCTTTCCCGCCACCGCCTTGTCCGGACGGATAGTCAGTACCTTTACATCCTTATTCATTGCTGCACTATGCACTTGTAATGTATCCACCTTTGCTGCCTGCATCCCTGCCGACAAGCAAAAAAGCCCGATAAAAAGGGCTAAAAACTGTTTTTTCATGTATGCTTAAAAATTAATCGATGTAAAGTTACAATATAATTTGCAATTTAGTTGCATCTTCTTTCCGCTATCTTTGTTGCCATAAAACAAAAAGGAACAATGAAAAAGATAAGATTAGAATCGGTTTTTAATGAATTTACCCTGATGGGAATAGCTGTACTGGGAGCTTTCTACCTGGGAGAATACTGGGAAGGAATCGCTGTCATCCTGTTCTACCTGATTGGTGAGTGGTTTCAACATAAAGCAGTACACAAAGCACGCCATAATATCAAGGCATTGCTGGATGTGCGCCCCGAAACGGCTACCGTCATATCGGCAGATAACCAATATAAAGTGATAGCACCGGAACAAGTACCAATAGGAGCCATTATCGAAGTGAAAGCCGGAGAGCGAGTGCCTCTGGATGGTGTCCTGCTGGAAGATTCAGCTTCATTTAACACGGCAGCACTGACCGGTGAAAGTGCCCCCCGCACCATCTGTAAGCAAGAAGAAGTATTGGCAGGAATGATTGCTACCGACCGGGTGGTAAGAATAGAGGTAAGCAAATCTTATGACCAAAGTGCCTTGGCACGCATTCTGGCATTGGTACAGGATGCTGCCGAAAGAAAAGCACCAGCCGAATTGTTTATCCGCCGCTTTGCACGTATCTATACGCCTGTGGTAACCGGATTGGCAGCATTGATGGTATTGCTTCCGTTCCTTTATTCGTTGGTACGGCCCGAATTTATTTTCATATTCGATGATTGGTTTTACCGGGCATTGGTGTTTTTGGTAATCTCCTGTCCGTGTGCATTGGTAGTCAGCATTCCGTTAGGATACTTCGGAGGCATAGGCGCTGCATCGCATCAGGGCATTCTGTTCAAAGGAGGGAATTATCTGGATGCCATCACTAAAGTTAATACGGTGGTATTCGATAAAACCGGAACGCTGACAGAAGGGATATTCGGAGTACAAACCGTATCACCGGCCGAAAACACTTCAGATAAGGACTTGCTGCACCTTATTGCATCGGTAGAAAATTTCAGCAACCACCCCATTGCGAAAGCGATTGTGAAGTATGCGAAAGAGCAACATATCACATTGGAAACCTCGCTAAAGATTACTGAAATTGCAGGATACGGACTGAAAACGGTTATGGATGGGAAAGAGATCTATGTGGGAAATGCACGATTACTATCCAAATACGACATCTCCTTCCCCACCGAAATCAGCCATATTCCGGAAACCACGGTACTGTGCGTCAAGGATGGCAAGTATATGGGCTACATTACTTTGGCCGACAGCCCGAAGCCCGATGCAGCACAAGCCATCAGCGAATTGAAAAGTTTAAATATTAATAATATTCAGATCTTATCGGGAGATAAACAGGCAATTGTTTCTAAATTAGCCGAGAAGATAGGCGTTACCCGTGCCATCGGTGATTTATTACCCGAAGGTAAAGTATCATACTTAGAACAGTTGAAGGCGAATCCCAAAAACCGCATTGCCTTTGTGGGAGACGGAATCAATGATACTCCCGTATTGGCACTGAGTGATGTGGGTATTGCAATGGGTGGCTTGGGCAGTGACGCCGCCATAGAAACTGCCGATGTAGTGATTCAGACCGATCAGCCCAGCAAAGTGGCAACCGCCATAAAGATTGGAAAACTGACACACCGCATTGTGTGGCAAAATATCTCGATGGCATTCGGAGTGAAATTACTGGTATTGATGTTGGGAGCTGGAGGAATGGCTACCATGTGGGAAGCTATCTTTGCCGATGTAGGCGTGGCATTGCTCGCCATATTCAATGCAATAAGAATACAGAAATGGAAGGAATAAATGAACCAATATGGATGAAACAATATATTTGAAGAAACTGGAACAACGGGAGATAAAACCGACCGCCATGCGGCTTTTAATCCTGCGAACCATGATGCAACACAAAGAAGCATTTTCATTGCTTGACCTGGAGAATGAATTGGACACGGTAGATAAATCAACCATTTATCGCACCATCACCCTGTTTCTTGCCCACCACTTGATTCATGGCATTGATGACGGAACAGGATCATTGAAGTATGCCGTATGCGGCAGTGAGTGTAATTGCGAGGTAGACGATCTGCACACGCATTTCTATTGCGAGAACTGTCACCGCACTTTTTGTTTGAAAAGCATTCACATCCCCATGGTGACCTTGCCGCCGGGATTTACCGTGCAGAGCATAAACTATGTGATGAAAGGATTGTGTGCAGAATGCTCTTTGCCGGGTAAAGATCATTCTTCCCACTCATCCATTTAAATCTGAACTTCGAACCATTCATCAGGCAACTCATCCGAAAAGAGTTGCCTGATCGTCTTTCATCAAGTTATTTTGCACAAAAACAAATGCAATAACCTTATGAAAAGAATAGTTAGAATTTCATTCATGCTTCTACTTATCGCCCTTCCAATGGGCAGTTACGGACAAGGCTACATCAGTTATGACTACATGCCCGCCAGCACACTGAGAGACGAGATCGGCAATAAATATGGTTCGGGGCAGTTACAAATCCTATCGGCAGGATATAACCTGCCCCTTTCCGCCAGGCAAAATGACAGGGGACAAATGACAGCATGGTCTGCCACCATCAGAGGATCATATGGCATACTGAACAACGAGGGACCAGCCAAAGACCTGAATCCCGATAACATATTAAACACCAGTCTGAACATTACACACATGCGCCCCATATCAGAGAAATGGAGCATCATAGCCTCCATAGGCGGCGGTGTGTATGCTCCCCTTCACGAGATTTCCACCAAAAGCATATTGGCCAACGGAGCAATCATCTTTGTATATCGATTAGGAAAGAATCTGGATCTAGGTGTAGGAGCCGGTCTTACTAATTCCTATGGCATTCCTATGGCATTGCCCATGCTTTACTTCAGTTGGAGGAGCACCGGTAAATATGAATTTAAAATAGAAATGGCAAGCAGCATGAAAATCTCGGCTACCACCTGGCTGAACAAGAAAATAAAAGTGGAATTTGCAGCCATTGATATAGACGGAATGGCAGCCGTAAGGAAGATAGACGGCAAATCAAAAATCTATTCTACCGTGATGCTGAAATCATACATCAGCCCATCATTCCAACTCAGCAAACAGACTAATTTCTATGTAGGGATAGGCGGTAACTGGCTGCGTGGAATCAGTATTTCGGACCGCAGCCTCAAGGGATTTATCAATAGTTTTAAAGAAAAGGATGATAATAAGGAATTTACCGTTGCACTACGTTTCATGACAGGTTTTCGATATAGTTTTTGATTATCCGGAATAAGTTGTATTTTTGAGAAGAATTATAAAAACACCCCCAAAAGCATGACCAATTATTTAATTGTAGAAGATGAACGGTTCGCTTACGAAGAAATCAAGCGGATGATGAAGAAAATAAGACCCGACTATCAATTGGTTGGTTGGGCCGAAAGTGTGGAGCAAACCCTACTTCTTCTCAAACAGGCTCCCATTGATTTAATGATTGTAGACATTCGTTTATCCGATGGCCTTAGTTTTGAAATATTCGAGCAATGCCCCGTTGATATACCTATCATTTTCACTACAGCTTATGATGAATATGCCATTAAGGCTTTCAAACTCAGCAGTATAGACTATTTGCTGAAACCTATTGAGGAGAATGATTTGGAGGCAGCTTTATCCAAATTTGAACGTAACTACTCACTACGCCCTGCCACTTCTGAATATAAACAACTGGAATACGGATATTTGTCTACCCACAAAAAGAATCGTTTCTTGGTACAGACCGGGGACAACTTTCAATATGTGGAAACAAGTGACATTGCTTTCTTTTACAGCGAAGATAGATATACATACCTGCATTTATTCTCCGACAAAAGATACATCATCAATTATACGCTAGACCAACTGGAAGGAATGCTGGATAAAAACGATTTCTTCCGCGTATCCAGGAATTGTATTTCCAATATCAAAGCCATCCTAAAAAGCTCCCGGTATTTTGGAAGCCGCCTTAAATTACACTTCCAGCCTCCGTGCCCGCACGAAGTATTAGTGAGCCGCAGCCGCGTGAGTGACTTTTTAAAATGGATAGATGGTATTTTATGAAACATAGAAAATTCATATTTCTTTTTATCCTGACAATATCAATTTCATTGTTTGTCTTCGGAGCTATCTACAATGTAATTGGAGGAAAACCATGGCAAGATAATTTCACATCCCAATATTTCCTCAATTTTCCGTTATGCGTTGCCCTTGGTTTTATTGATTTAGGAATAATCAATGCCATATATAAGAGATTAAAACATCGGAATAATGTGATTAGAATTTTGGCGGATATGCTACTTACTACATTTCTGAGCATTCTGATTACCTTTTTCCTGAATAGACTATTGCTATTAGATAGTAATATATCCAGTTGGCCCATCTTTAGAAATTCTTTACCTGTAATTCCATTAAACTGGATCATCGTATTGCAAATAGAAATATTCCTGTATAGCCTGCAACAAACAGAAATTGAAAAACGGTTGGTACTGATTGAAAAAGAAAAAGCCTTATATCAGTTTGAAGTACTAAAGAATCAAATAAACCCTCATTTCCTATTCAACAGCCTGAATGTATTGGCCTCCCTTGCTTATCAGGACCCGGCAAAAACCAACTTGTTTGCCAAAAAGCTATCCACGGTTTACCGGTATTTACTTACCACTCATGGACGCTCCCAAGTCACTTTGCAAGAAGAACTATCCTTTGTCAAGTCCTATTTATACCTGGAAGAAATCCGCTTTGGAGATACGCTGCACGTGGAAATCACGGATCATCCCAAGAATGATCACCGGTCGGTAATACCGGCAAGCATACAAATGCTTGTAGAAAATGCAATAAAACACAATATCAGTACACAGAAATCACCATTAACTATACATATAATAGTTAATGATGATGGGATTATCGTTTCCAACAATCTTCAGTTACGCAACTATGTTGCCCAAAATGGGACAGGATTACAAAACCTGAAACATCAATACGCTTTGTATAATAAGCGCATTGAAATTATCAGAAATGAAACTGAGTTTACTGTTAAGATACCATTTCTATAATTACAAATTCAAGACAATAAAAATATTTATCATTGAAGTATTCCAATAGAAATCATTTTATATTACTTTTGTACAGGATTTATCATTTATAAAATTTAAAAGATACAATATGAATAGGTTCTGTCATACGACTATCCTTATATGGATAATGATAACAGCCGGCATATTCCGAATATATGCTACCGCCGGAAATACCTCTTTACCCGACAGCTTGATTACAGACGATTATGTTTATGAATACACTTTTTCCGATTTTGATAAAGCAGTAAGAATTATGCAAGAACTGAGAAAGCAGAAAAAGCTTTCCCAGTTCCGTCTTGATGTTGTAGAAGGTGATCTATACTTCAATACCGGAAAATACCTTCAGGCATTGAAATTCTATAAAAGAGTTTTAGAAAGCGACTCGGTACTTAACAATGATACCGAATACATGGAGCAAGTGCATCGCATGATTTCTTGCTATGACTGCCTGCACGATGAAGTAAAGAAATCCGGTTACGTAAGGTTACTGTTACAAAAAGCAGAAAAATGCGGCAATAAAGAAATGCAATCCATAGCCCTGTTCAACATGGGAAAAATGATCTATTACCAAGAAGACAAACAACGTGGATACCAAATGATAAAGGACGCTATCTCACTGATGGAGCAAACCGACTATATATATAAATATGATAATCTGCGATATAATTACAACACACTGCTTATCATGCAGCAACGAGACAAACAATACGAAGATGCATTGCAGACCCTTGATGAATTAGAAAAAGTAGTGGTGGAAGCAACTAACCAAGAACCTGAAATAGAAGGATTGGTGAAGAAGGAGCTGAAAACAATGTATGCACAACGGGCAGTTATCCTTTCCCGACTGGGAAAAACGAAGGAAGCGGATGAAACTTATCATTTATGGGAAGAAATAGGAAATGCCTACAGCAAGGACGATTATTTGATTGTTCCCTATCTGATGGACAGAAAGTTATATGATAAAGTCATAGCCATGTACATTCCGCGAGAGACTTTTCTACATGAACAAAAAGATACGGTTAATTATCACATGATGAGTGTAAAACGTGCACTGGGCAAAGCATACGAAGGTAAAAAAGACTATAAACGTGCTGCACGATACTTTGAAGAAATGGCAATTCTGACAGATAGCCTGAAAGCACGGGAACAACGAAGCTCTGCCATCGAACTTGCCACTATTTATGAAACACACGAACAAAAAGCCAAACTGGAGGAACAAAACAAACGAATAGAAAGGCGTAATGTGATGTTAATCTCGGCAGCAGGCACCATTTTTTTCCTGTTACTGCTGTTTGTACGTAATATACAATATACCCGTACCATCCGACAAAAGAATAGAGTTATGGTTAAGACCATACAGGAATCGCTGAATTACAAAGAGAAATATTATGAGCTAAAAGAGCAAATGCTGCAACTGTTAGAAAGCACCCCTTCAAATGTACAGAATGCCATCGCTGCAACTGAACATAATGAAGCCGTAAAACATCCCCATACTCCCACTGACACTGATACGGAAAACAATGAGACATTAAATGAAGCCGAAGAAAGCCGTTTACTATTCGAAACGCTGGATAACATTGTGACACAAAATAAATTGTTCTTAAACCCCAATTTATCACGCGAAGAATTGATGAAACTAATCCATGTGAATAAAAATCAATACGGAAAGCTGCTGAAACAAAATGTAAATATGACTACCACTGGATATATAAATAATAAGAGATTGGAATATGCCATCAAATTATTAATGGATACCCGCAATTTTACAATTACAGCTATTGCAGATGAATGTGGTATTCCGAATGTCCCCACCTTTAACAGATTATTTCGTAACAAATTTGGAATGACACCGAGCGAGTATCGCAATGGGATGAAAACACCTGATTATATGGAAGATATGGACTGTGATGGACAAAGTGATAGATCTTTGTGACAAAATGACTGATAAAAAGCAGCAACTCCCTTTGAAAGAATCTTGACTTCGACTATCTTTGGATCATGCAAAATCAAATAACAAGCATGATTCAAAAGGTATAAATAAGAATATACATGTATTTGTTTCTAGTATTCATTTTAAAAATTAACATTTATGAAACCAGATTCTTTCAATGTTGGTAATGAAGAAAAGTTTGGAGGTTGGAGCCCGATGGCACCTGTAAAAGAGGAAGATTTGAAAATCTTTAATGATGCTCTGGATGGATTGAAGGGTGTAACCTATGTTCCTGAAAGTGTTTCCAAACAAATAGTGGCAGGCATCAATTACCGTTTCCTTTGTTCAGCTACCTCTATTACAGATCCTCACACACATTATCAAGCAATGGTAGGGATATTCTTTGATGCAAAAACTCAAAGAGTCTTATTGACAGATATTACACGCATAGATTGACAAATGCAATGTAAATGAAGTACAAAAGACAAAGAGAAAGAAGATTGTAAGAATCTTTATCTCTTTGTTTTTATGTCGTAAACAAATTCCGGCTAATATCAAATTGAAATGAGGATTAGAAAAGACACAGGAAATATAATTCTCTGTAGATCAAGCAATCATGTCCTTATTCATGTATTATATGAAGAATTATACCAACCGACCTGTAAATATGTAATTATAAAATAGAAAATAATGAGAACAAATAAAATGAGAACGCTAGGGGTAGCTCTATCAACCATCTTCCTATTGGCTTGCCAACCGAAAGATCCGCTACCCTCATGGAATCAGACAGAAATAAAAAATACACTGATAGAATATATCAGTAATCAAGCAGCCCAGATACCGGAGGAAGACCGCATAGCCGTATTCGATATGGATGGAACCATCTCCTGCGAAACACCTTTATGGTTTGAAATGGCAGTTGCCGTGCAGGGAATGAATGACCAGTTGGCAAAAGATCCTTCATTGGAACAATTTACCGAATATCAATATGCAAAAAAACTATCCATAAATCCGGCAGATACCACTGTTTTAAATCATTGGGTAGTAGAAGATGCCAACTATCTGGATTCTATTATAATGAAAGCCTTTGATCAGATGGATCACGAAAAGTATATCCAATATGCCCGTGATTATCTGACCACAGCAAAAGCTCCTAAATATGACATGCCATATGGAGAAATGTTCTATCAACCTATGCTGGAACTGATTGAATTTATGAAACAAAACAGATTCCAGATATACATTGTATCCGGCTCCATGCAAGGGGTGATATGGAGTATATGCCCTCAAACAATAGGTTTTGACAGGCAACATCTTATAGGTACAACCCAAGCGCTTTCTCCTATTTACCCCAAGGACAAAGAAGCTGCTTTCATTATACAGAAGTCCATTTACCAGCCCAAGAATGACGGAGATGGAAAAACTAGAAATATTTATAACCGTTTAGGCAAGATACCGGTAATGGCAGTAGGTAATACGACAGGAGATTTTGGAATGTTCCATCTCGTTTCTACCAGTAAATATCCCCACTTGGCAATGATGATAAATCATGATGATGCCCAAAGAGAATATGATTATGAACCATATCATGGTACAGCTGTGCCCAACTGGCAAGATTCTCTACGCATAAACAAATGGATACAGGCAGATATGTCGAAAGAGTTCAAGACTGTATGGATGAATAAAAAATAAAGCATCCCAATGGTCTTATAGCAAAAAGTAATGGAAAAATAAAAGTTGCAAACTGTTCATTCTTCTGTTCCATAAAACAGAAAAGTGGATGCTTTGCAACTTCTATTTCAATGAAAAGAAACAGATCCCCATTACATTAACGCATCCATCAGCATAAATACAAGCTGCCCCAGTATGGCACCAAAAACAGGAATACCCAATCCCGTAATAACGCAAACCAAAAATGTTTTCCTCATTCCTTTTTCGTATTCCTGCCGGATTATTATCTCATCAGGTTGATTGGGATTATAGTATATCAATATATCTTCACCCAAATGATAGGGTTTTGCAGTAGTTCCATTAAGGGATATGGTATGAATCATCTCCTTGCCTACAGCAAATTCAATGATGGGACGGTAATAGTTCTTCTCCAAACACCTGCTCATCCTTACACGATAACTGTCAAAGTCTACCACTTTTCCAGATGCTCTTTCACTACATCTATACAGCTTTTTCCTCATCAGATATCTAATGAGATACCCTAAGCCTACAAAAAACATTCCGATAAAAATAAATGGAATCAGTATCAGTAGTTCAATATTGGTTAATTCTTCCATTGCAAAGTTGTTGTTTTTGTCGATTCAAAATAATAATCCCCTTCCACTACCAAAAGAAAACCTCCGCCCAGCAGCATCTCCTCCGCGCTTTCTTCCGAATCGAAACGCATGGTGACATGATTATTGTTCCCGATTATAGAGATGTTTGCCTGGCTGACGATCTCACCTATTTTCCCGTTTCCCGAAGTCGTGAGGCAATTAACCTCTCCCTGTATCGTCCTCTTTTATAATTGCAACCTATTAATTCATAGCACTGTATCCTACTATTTGCATAGATGTCGTATTTTTATAACCACTGCATTTTTCAGCTTTTTCACCCTATATAAAGGCAAATATAGGCACTCTTTGATGCTTGCTATCACATGGTAAAAAGCTATCATGCCTGTCAGATTACATTTTCATCATATGCTTTTCCGTTCTTTGTACGGTTGAAGTTCCATCAACAACTTGACGAGTTTGCTTAACCACGGCTGTAATTAAGTCTATTCACAATCGTGATTAGAGTTAGTCACAGCCGTGACTAGAGTTTATCACAGCTGTGGCTAAGCAAACTTGTCAGGTCGTTGATGGGAACATCACCCTGTGATAACACTATTTGTTAGGGATGAAATAGTATCCAGTCAGCAAGAGGGAACTTGTTGCCTTGTTGTTTAGGACAAATATTGCTGATGATGCGAATAAAAAGCAATAGAAATGCAGGTCTTTGGATGAATGCAATAAAGCCGCAGATATTGGTTAAATTCCTGCAAATCAAAGTATTATATAAACAAATACAGTGAGACCGTGAGGGTAACTGCCATCACCCTATTTTTGCCACCACCACTAAATATGCCCTCATTATGAACAAGTTAGCTCCATAGTGAGACCGTGAGGGCAGAAGTCGCTTAAAAACTCTATTTGTTTTTCCACGGAACGAAAATGCATTCTAACTGGGCTAAGTATTCCAGCTGAGGCAAAACCTTATAAACATAAAAAAGTCTACAAATCATTGATTTGTAGACTTTTATCTAACTTTCCAGCGGAGAGAGAGGGATTCAAACCCCCGGAACCTTTCAGTTCAACGGTTTTCAAGACCGCCGCAATCGATCACTCTGCCATCTCTCCAGAACTTCTTTTCAGAAGTGCTTCCCTTCGAAAGCGGTGCAAAGGTACGACTTTATTTTTAATATGCAAATAGTAGGCCAGTTTTTTTGCTATAAAAATTTCAAATCGTATTTTTGCATGCAAATAACTAATGAAAGAATTAAATCATGATATACCCTCAGAACTTCGAACAGAAAATAGGTTTCGATTCTATCCGTCATTTACTGAAAGAAAAATGCCTGAGCACATTAGGTGAGGAAAGAGTGGACGAAATGGCTTTTTCTGAATCTTATCAAGACATTAATGAATGGCTGGAACAAGTGATGGAGTTTATGCGCATTATTCAGGAAGAAGATGATTTTCCCGATCAATACTTCTTTGATGTACGTCCATCATTGAAACGTATTCGTGTGGAAGGAATGTATCTGGACGAACAGGAATTATTTGATTTACGCCGTTCGCTGGAAACCATTCGGGATATTGTCCGTTTCCTGACACGTACCCCGGATGGCGAAGAAGAGGAAGAAGGCAATTCCCCCTATCCTGCCCTGCGCAGACTGGCAGGGGATATTATGGTATTTCCCCAACTGATAACACGCATCAACAATATATTGGATAAGTTCGGAAAGATAAAAGACAATGCCTCTTCCGAATTATTACGCATCCGCAGGGAATTGGCCTCAACCACCGGAAGCATTTCACGCAGCTTGAATGCCATCCTGCGCAATGCCCAATCCGAAGGATATGTAGACAAGGATGTCACCCCCACCATGCGCGACGGGCGCCTCGTTATTCCTGTTGCTCCGGGATTGAAACGGAAGATAAAAGGAATTGTACATGATGAATCAGCTACCGGAAAAACAGTGTTTATAGAACCTGCCGAAGTAGTGGAAGCCAATAACCGCATCCGTGAACTGGAAGGAGAAGAACGTCGGGAAATCATCCGCATCCTGACGGACTTTTCCATTACCATCCGTCCACAGGTTCCTGCCGTTCTTCAGTCTTACGAATTCCTGGCAGAAATAGATTTCATCCGTGCAAAAGCACATTTCTCCATTCAGACCCATGCCAACAAGCCTTCATTGGAGGATAAGCAGATATTGGACTGGAGGATTGCCGTGCACCCATTGTTGCAACTGTCGCTGGCGAAGCATAATAAAAAGGTAGTGCCACTGGATATAGAGTTAAATCAAGGACAGCGCATCCTTATTATTTCCGGTCCCAATGCCGGCGGTAAGTCCGTCTGCCTGAAAACGGTAGGATTGCTGCAATACATGTTGCAATGCGGTATGCCGGTTCCTATGCATGAACGCAGCCACGCCGGATTATTCGGCAGCATCTTTATAGATATAGGTGACGAACAGAGCATAGAAGATGATTTGAGTACCTACTCATCCCACCTTACCAACATGAAAATAATGATGAAAAGTTGCAACGAGCGCAGCCTCATCCTCATTGATGAATTTGGTGGCGGCACAGAACCCCAGATTGGTGGAGCCATTGCCGAAGCCGTCTTGAAGCGTTTCAATGAAAAGCGTACTTTCGGCGTCATCACTACTCACTATCAAAACCTGAAACACTTTGCCGAAGACCACGAGGGAGTAGTAAATGGCGCCATGCTATATGACAGGCACTTGATGCAAGCACTTTTCCAACTCCAAATAGGCAATCCGGGAAGTTCCTTTGCCGTGGAAATAGCCCGCAAGATAGGTCTGCCCGAAGAAGTAATAGCCGATGCATCGGAAATAGTAGGTAGCGAATATATCAATGCCGACAAATATCTGCAAGACATTGTGCGCGATAAGCGTTATTGGGAAACCAAGCGCCAGAACATCCGCAAGCGCGAAAAGCAGATGGAAGATACCATTGCCAAGTACGAAGCAGATATACAGGAACTGGAAAAGAGCCGCAAAGAAATTCTGCGCAATGCAAAGGAAGATGCGGAAAAACTGTTGCAGGAATCGAATGCCCGCATAGAAAATACAATACGCACTATCAAAGAGGCACAAGCCGATAAAGAACGTACCCGAGTGGCACGACAGGAACTTTCTGATTTCAAAGAACAGATAGAAGACATCGAAAAGAAAAATAAAGAGGACAAGATTGCCCGCCAAATGGAGAAACTGCGTGAAAAGCAGGAACGGAAGAAAGATAAGAAAGGAAAGGTTAAACAGGACGCTTCCCAACCTGCCCTGCCCAAAGTGCAGCCTATAGAAGTAGGTACTCCGGTAAAAATAAAGGGACAATCCAGCATAGGGGAAGTCTTGGATATAAACGGAAAGAATGCAGTAGTGATGTTCGGCATGATAAAAACAACTGTGAAACTTGACAGGTTGGAACGCAGTACATCACCGCAAGCCTCTCAGAAGCCCATTGCAAAAAGTACATTTGTCAGTAGTGAGACACAAGACCGGGTATATGAAAAGAAACTGAATTTTAAGCAAGATATTGATGTGCGCGGCATGCGTGGCGACGAAGCAATACAGGCTGTTACTTATTTTATAGATGATGCTATACTGCTGGGAATAAGCCGTGTACGCATTCTCCATGGAACAGGTACAGGAATTCTTCGTACCTTGATTCGTGACTATCTGGCAGGCGTTGTGGGAGTAGCCCATTACCAGGATGAGCATGTACAATTTGGAGGTGCCGGCATCACTGTAGTGGATTTGAAGTAATATTTTAATGGAGAAACGCCCGTTTTTTAATTAATTTTCTCTATATTCGCATTCTATTTAGAGAAAATTAAAAGTAAAGGTGGGAATAGAGACTTCGCATACAATCATTAGCGTAAAGCTCAACGAGCAAGGGTTTCATGATATTTTCAATAAATATTATGTAACTCTTTGCTTATTTGCCAACCAATATACTGAAAATCAAGATGCTTCAGCCGATATAGTACAAGACTCTTTTGCCAAACTATGGCAAATCAGAGAAGATTTTTTCTATCTTCATCAAGTAAAATCCTTCTTATATACATCTGTACGCAATAAAGCCCTCAATGAAATAGAACACTCCAAAGTAGTATTGGAATATGCACAAAAAGTAATTGAAAAGAAAAAAGATTCTTTCTTTCATGACGCTGTAGTGGAGGAAGAAACCTACCGTATTGTTTCAGAAGCCATAGATAAATTGCCCGACCAAATGAGAGCCATCATGCAACTGGCACTGGAAGGGAAAAAAAATGCAGAAATAGCAGAGCAACTAAATGTATCTGCAGAAACAGTGCATACATTAAAGAAAATAGCCTATAAGAAGCTTAGAGAATACTTGAAAGAATATTATTATCTGCTCTTTTTCTTTATATAAAAAGACACTCCTTTATTTTTTTTCAAAAAAAGTTGTTTCTTTATTCACCCAAATTTCAAACTGGCCTGTTTTATTATAAAAGAGATTAAAAACAGGTCAAAATATGATAAAGCAAGATTTCCATATAGCTAATTTAATAGCCCAATATATTTCAGGCGAAATAACCGAGGAACAAACTGCAGAATTGACAAGCTGGAGAAAGGAATCTTCTGCACACGAAATCTTATTTCAAAAAATCTGCGATGAAGAAAACCTCAAACAGAACATCCGACAGAGCACATCATTCAATCCCACATCCGGATGGGCAGAAGTAGAAAAACGTATTCGCAAAGACAAGAATAAAAGTAGATATATCAAAATATTAAGCTATGTAGCAGTCATCATGCTGCCAATCATTTTTGTAGGAATTTCTATGAAATTCAAATCTCCCTTCCCACATGAACAAATACTTGTTGCACAATCCATCTTACCGGGAGAATCAAAAGCGATCCTGACTTTAGATAATGGGAAAACCATCAATTTGGATAAAAAGGCTAGCGATTTGCTGGAACAAATAGATGGTACTAATATACAGGTTGATTCTACTATGCTAAATTACCAACTAGCTCAAAAGTCTACAAAAGAAAAGGAACCTATATATAATAAGGTGGAAACTCCTCGTGGCGGGGAATACGCTTTACTGCTAAGTGATGGGACAAAAGTGCACCTAAATGCAATGAGCAGTCTTCGTTTTCCGGTTACATTTGCCAAAGGAACTCGCGAAGTTGAGTTGGAAGGAGAAGCATTCTTTGAAGTAAGCAAAACAGGAGAACCTTTTATTGTCAACATGAACGGCATGCAAGTAGAGGTATTGGGGACTACATTCAATATCTCTGCCTATCCCAATGAAGAATATCAGACTACACTCGTAACAGGTTCAGTGAAAGTTAATACAGAAACCGGAGAGAGTTGCATTCTTAAGCCATCCCAGCAAGCTTCCGTCACCCTTGGGAACAATAGCATACAAGTGCGCACAGTGGATGCTGAATTTTATACTTCATGGGTAAAAGGCAAAATCCACTTCAAAGACCAGCGATTGGAAGATATTATGAAAACATTATCACGCTGGTATGATATGGAGGTGATTTATGCAAATGAAAAAATAAAAGATATACGCTTCGGATGTAACGTAGACCGATACACGGAAATCACTCCATTTGTCAGGCTATTAGAAAGAACAGAAAAAGTGCATGTCAAAGTCAATGGTAAAACTATTACATTCTATAACTAATTAAAAACTTATGTATTATGGACAAGAAACACAACTACACCAATTGCGGTAAAAGTAGTAAACGCTTGTGGATTACGCTTCTATTTTTCTGCATTATTGCTACAGGTTTTATGCAGGCAGCCAACAAGGTGTTTGCCCAAACTACTGTCACAGCGACATTCAAAAATGCTACGCTGAATGAAGTGCTTTGGGAAATCCAGAGACAAACAGACTTTACTTTTGTGTACAGCACTAACGATGTGAAGCAAATTAAAGTCCAGAATTTAAATGTAAATAATGAAAAGATTGCCAATGTACTTGATAAATGCCTCAAGAACAGCGGTCTGACTTATTCAGTTCATAATGGTGTTATTGCCATTAAACAAGCAGAAGAAAAAGAAGTTGCTGCTCCTCAGCAAAAGACAACATTACAAGGAACTGTAGTGGATGAAACAGGTGAGCCGATCATCGGAGCCAATATCTTAGTAAAAGGTACTACTAATGGTACTACTACGGATATGGATGGACACTTTTCTGTAGATGTAGACCATGTACCTGCCACATTAGTAATATCTTACATAGGTTATGCAAAGCAAGAAATCAAAGCTACTGCTGGTAAAATGATTAGAGTAGCTATGAGCCCGGACAATAATGTAATGGAAGAAGTCGTTGTAACCGGTTATGGTACTTTCAAGAAATCGGCTTATGCGGGTTCTGCATCTAATGTAAAAGCAGATAAGATGAAAGATATCCCTGCAGTATCTTTCAAAGACTTATTGCAAGGTAATGCACCAGGTGTGCAATTCAGCTCATCATCTGGCCAACCAGGAGCTTCATCTTCTCTGAATATCCGCGGTATGGGTTCCTTCAATGCCAGCAATTCTCCTCTTTATGTAATTGATGGTGTTCCAATGCGTTCCGGTTCAATCAATACTATGAGTTCAGATGCTGGATTGGATATTATGTCTACAATCAATAGTTCAGACATTGAAAATATCACAATTATTAAAGATGCTGCTGCTGCTTCACTTTACGGTTCACGAGCAGCAAATGGGGTTGTACTTATTACAACAAAGAAAGGTAAAAGCGGTAAACCACAAATCTCATTCAAAGCCGATTGGGGTAGTTCTGATTTTGCAATGGACTATCGCCCAGTCATGGGTGGAGAAGAACGCCGTGAGTATATTTACAATGGCTTGGTAGCTGGTGCATTGAGAGACGGTGAAAGCCAAGATGACGCAATAGCCTATGCAGATGAAAATATTGATGATTATGCTCCGATACCTTGGTGCGGATATGTAGATTGGGATGATATCATGTTTAAAAAAGGTAACCACCAAACGTATGAAGCTTCTATTGCAGGAGGTTCAGATAAATTCAAGTACTATTCTTCTATTTCTTATCTGAAGCAAGAAGGTATTGCTATCAATTCTGGTCTGGAACGTATAAGTGGACGTTTAAACATTGATTACCAAGCGACAGACAGATTGAAAGTGGGAGCAAATATATTATTTGCTACTGTTAATCAAGATGTTTATGGTGAAGGTACCTCTTATACATCTCCTTTCTATTCATCACGCAACGCTGTCGTTCCTTCAGATACCCCTTATAATGAAGACGGAAGTTGGAATCGTGACTTTATCCGCAACGGCGACCGTAATCCATTGTTATCTGCAACTTATGACTACCAACGCGAATACGTAAACCGTGCATTCAACACCCTTTATGGAGAATATGAATTTATCAAGAACTTGAAGTTCAAGTCTACATTCAGCTATGACTATACCAATACTAAAGGTAAAGACTGGAGTGACCCCCGTACTTCTAATGGTGAAGATGTAAACGGAGGTATGAGTAAAAAGTTCTATGAATATAAAAAAATGGTATGGGCAAACCAACTGAACTATAAGTTCAATATAAACAATGATCACCATTTCGACGCTTTAGTCGGTTATGAAATTGATGACCAATACCGTGACTATCTGTCAGGTTATGCAACAAACTTTGCAACAGCTGACAAGAACGAAATCAGCAATGGTATGAAAACAGAGTCAGTAGGTGGTAATTATACCAGAACACGTATGGTATCTTATCTGACCCGTCTTAACTATGATTATAAGAACAAATATTATTTAGGTGGTAGTTTCCGTACCGATGGTAGTTCTCGTCTTCACAGTGATAGCCGTTGGGGTAGTTTCTGGTCACTATCTGCCGCATGGCGTATGATTGAAGAAGAATTTATGAATCCTGCCAAAGATTGGTTGACTGATCTAAAGATTCGTGCATCTTACGGTGTAAACGGTACTCTGCCTTCTGATTACTTTGGCTATATGGGTTTAAGTAGCTTAACAAACGGTTATCTTGAACAACCGGGCATCATCCAATCACAAATTAAAAATACAAATTTGAAGTGGGAAACCAATTACAACTTAAACTTAGGTTTAGATTTTAGTCTATTTAATCGTGTTAACTTTACTTTAGAATACTACACTCGTACTACTAAAAACTTATTGATGGACCGTCCTATTTCTATGACGACTGGTTTCAGCAGTTATCTGATGAATATTGGTGAAGTGAAGAATAAAGGGGTAGAATTGGAAATCAATTCAACTAATATTCAAACAAAGGACTTCTCATGGAACACCACATTTAATATATCACATAATAAGAATGAAATCGTGACTCTAGATGGTATGCAGACAGAAATCATCAGTGGTACCCAAATCCGTAAAGTAGGAAAATCTTATCGTACATTTTACATGATAGAATTTGCAGGTATTAATCCTGAAACAGGTGCTCCTCAATTCTATACAAACGATTTAGATGAAAATGGAAACTATATCAAAGACATCACAGAAAATTACAGTGAAGCTAAAGCCATCGTATTGAATAAACACGCTGAACCAAATGTTATCGGCGGTTTATCAAATACACTACGTTACAAATGGTTTGATCTGAGCCTTATGTTCTCATATCAGTTTGGCGGTTACTCTTATGATAATTGGGCACAGAAGACAGAACACGGAGGTAATGATTTAGAAGCTAATATTCCCACTTATTATCGTAATAGTTGGAAACAACCAGGTGATATCACTAATTATGAACTGTTTATTGAAAGTCCCGATGTAGCCATGAATAAATCAACAACGACTCGCAGACTGCATAGTTCAGATTTTATCCGTCTGAAAACTTTAACCTTTGGTGTTACTCTTCCTAAGGAATGGACAAGTAGAGCAGGTATTAACAATCTACGTGTATATGCCTCAGCAAACAATCTGTGGACATGGGCTGCTTATGACTATTATGATCCAGAAGCTGTTAGTGGTGGTACTGCCATTTGGGGAACTCCTCCACTAAAGACTGTAACCTTTGGCTTAAGTGTAAATTTTTAACTCATTAAAAACTTGACATTATGAAAGTATTCAAATATTTAATTATCAGTTCCATTTTATTTACTGCTACCTCTTGCGGAGACGATTGGCTAAATTTAGAGCCTTCAACTTCGGTAGACACAGAAACCAGTATCAATGTCTTATCAGATATTGAGTTTACCTTGAATGGCATTTATAGTACTATGCAGAGTTCTGATGCATATTCTGGACGTTTAGTATATTATGGAGATGTGACAGGTGACGATATGCAAGCCGTAAGTTCTACTAAACGTACAGGTAACTACTACCGCTTCAACTTTACCAAAGACAATGGTCCCTCTACTCATTGGTCATATCTCTATTCTATTATCCAAAACTGCAATCTAATCTTGATGAACGTAGATAAGATAGCAATTGATAAGGATGATGAACAGTATAGAGACGATTTGAAAGGAGAAGCATTGGCAATCCGTGGTCTTGCATTATTCGATTTGACCCGTATCTTTGGTTATCCATATCTAAAAGATAATGGGGCATCATTAGGTGTGCCTATCATTAAAGACTTATCAACTATAGACAGCAAACCTCCACGAAACACCGTCGCAGAATGCTATACTGAAATCATATCAGACCTTAAGAACAGCACCGAACTATTGAATGGTGATTTCAACAAAGGTAAAATAAATAAGTGGGCTGCAATGACACTACTAAGTCGTGTATATCTGTATAAAGGAGAATATTCTAATGCTTTATCTATGGCAGAAGAAGCTATAAAGGGAGCTGAGAAAGAAGGTTATGCACTATGGACAACAGAAGAATATCCTACTGCATGGGGAAACGATGCATCTGCATCTAATCCCGGTGAGATTTTATTCGAAATAGTAAACCTTACCACAGACAGTCCAGGTAAAGAAAGCATGGGCTATCTAAACTCTTATGATGGATATGATGACATGTGTATCACTTGCTCATTTTATCAATTGCTGAAGAAGGATCCTAAAGATGTCCGTCTAAAAATCTTGAGCTTTGATAAGAAATACTATGCATATGTTAACAAATACCAACCTCAACAAGGTGAAAATATCACGGATGCCAACATTCCGCTTATCCGTCTTTCCGAAGCTTATTTGAATGCTGCCGAGGCTGCTGTCCAAACAGGCGATAATGCCAAAGCAATCAAATACCTTAATCCTATTGTTCAACGCGCCAATCCGGAGAATACAGTAGAGGGCAAAACTTTAACATTGGAAAATGTATTGGATGAACGCCGCAAGGAATTGGTAGCAGAGGGTCATCGCATGTATGACGTAATCAGAAATGGTATGACCGTTAAACGTATTGATGTAAAAGATAGTGATATCAGCAAGACCAAGCATAACACGTCTTATATGGAATATGATTGGACATTCTATAAAATCCTTCTTCCCATTCCTAAGAAAGAAATGGATACCAATCCTAATATGAAACAGAATCCTGGTTATGCAGATTAATAATTAAGACAGAAAAATATGACAAGCAAGACCAACTTCATTAAGTATTTTCTTCTTGCATTCACTCTAACACTCATCAGTTCCGGCCTAAGTGCCGGAACTCTTGGTTTAGACAACAAGAAGAAGGAAAAGAAAAAAGAAGAACTAACGGCTGATGGTCCTTATGTACTCTATCAGCCTGATGGAAAAACAAGAGTAATCAGTGTGGACAAGAAAGGTAACATTGTAGATACCACTTACACCACACTGCCACAAGACTTTACCTTACATGTGATAGACCATAAAGGCAGGTTTCCATTTGATGTAAAATTGCATCCGGTAAAACGTCCCGAATGGAACTATCCGCAAGCAGATAAAGTATTCGTCATGTCCGACCCCCACGGAAGGCTGGATTGTGTCATCAGTCTGTTACAAGGTAATAACATTATTGACAAAAACTATAATTGGAGTTTTGGCAATAACCATTTAGTCATAATCGGTGACATATTTGACAGAGGCAAGGATGTGCCGCAAATCTTCTGGTTGTTCTATAAACTGGAAGACGAAGCCGCCAAAGCCGGAGGACATGTATCCTTTATGCTAGGTAACCATGAGCCGATGGTATTGGCCAATGACCTGCGTTATACAAAAGACAAATATAAAGTATTAGCGCATAAACTGAATATGAAATATCCCAAGCTATTCGGTCCCGATACGGAATTGGGCAAATGGCTAGGCACACGCAATACCATGCAGACCATAGGGAACGACCTGTATGTGCACGCCGGACTGGGTAAGAAATTCTATGATCAGAATCTAAGCATACCAACCGTAAACGAGGAAATGAGCAAAGCATTATTTATGAATAAAAAAGAACGCAAAGCCCTCTCCCCCCTCACTGCTTTTCTTTATGGTAACGATGGTCCCATCTGGTATCGCGGACTGGTACGCACGGATGCCAAATACAATCCGCTGCCTCAAGATTCCCTGCAAATGATTATGGATCGATATAAAGCGCAACATATCATCGTGGGACACACCATTTTCAAAGATATTTCCACATTCTACGGTGGCAAGGTAATCGGTGTAAATGTAGACAATAAAGAAAACAAGAAAAAGAAACGCGGACGTGCCATGCTGATAGAAAACAATCAATATTTCGTAGTAGGTGACAAAGGAATACAGCAAAAATTATAAAGAGACACTCCGAAAAAACAATCAAGACATTCTGCACAGGATGTCTTGATTGTTTCAATAAGATGTCTTGATTGTTTTTTTAGCTCTTTTCCTCCCCTTTTCTCCTTTTATTTTATAACTTTGCCCGTCATAACAACTAACCTTATAAAACAAAATGAAATCTATTCGAGAACTATACCGCATCGGTACCGGTCCTTCCAGCAGCCATACTATGGGACCACGCAAAGCTGCTGAAATCTTTTTAGCAAAACACCCTGAAGCCGCAGCTTTCCAAGTTACCCTATATGGAAGTCTTGCCGCTACCGGCAAAGGCCACATGACCGATGTAGCCATTATAGATACATTGCAACCTCATGCTCCGGTAGAGATTGTATGGAAAGCACATGTATTCTTCCCGTTCCATCCCAACGGCATGACTTTCAAGTCACTGAATGAAAAAGGGAAAGTGACAGACGAATGGACAGTATTCAGCGTAGGCGGTGGTGCACTGGCGGAAGAAGGTCATGATAACGGCTCTACTCCGGATATTTATAGCATGAATAAAATGAGCGAGATCCTCTACTGGTGCGAACATACCGGACGCAATTATTGGGAATACGTTCAGCAATGCGAAGACGAAGGGATATGGGATTACTTGGCAGAAGTATGGCAAACAATGAAAGAAGCCATAGAACGTGGATTGGATCATGAAGGTGTATTGCCCGGTCCGCTCAACTTGCGTAGAAAGGCTTCTACCTATTATATTAAAGCAAAAGGATATAAAGACAATCTCCGTTCTCGCGGATTGGTCTTCTCTTATGCCCTTGCCGTAAGCGAAGAAAATGCATCCGGCGGTAAGATTGTCACTGCACCTACTTGTGGCTCGTGCGGAGTTGTACCTGCGGTACTTTATCATTTGCAGAAAAGCCGTGACTTTAGTGATACCCGCATTCTTCGGGCATTGGCTACGGCAGGATTAATAGGAAACATTGTGAAATATAATGCATCTATTTCCGGAGCTGAAGCAGGTTGTCAAGCGGAAGTCGGTGTAGCTTGCTCTATGGCATCTGCTGCTGCCAGCCAGTTGTTTGGTGGTAGCCCGGCACAGATAGAGTATGCTGCCGAAATGGGATTGGAACATCACTTGGGCATGACTTGCGACCCTGTATGCGGACTGGTACAAATTCCTTGTATAGAGCGTAATGCGTATGCGGCAGCACGTGCTTTGGATGCTAATATTTATTCTGCATTTACGGATGGTAACCATCGCGTATCTTTTGATAAGGTAGTAGATGTAATGAAACAAACCGGTCACGACTTGCCCTCTCTTTACAAAGAAACCAGCGAAGGCGGTTTAGCAAAGGATTATAAACAAATGGAATAGACTTTCATCCAACCGTAGGGGCGAGTTCCAAACTCGCTCGATAGCATGTAACAAAAGATAATTCTCACTCAAACTATATCCGGGCAGGTTTAGAACCTGCCCCTACAGTTAATGAAACCATGAATAAAGAAGGATGTCACCACCTTACTATATTATATTCATTATGTCCTAAAGAGTTTCTAGTCACTTAGCTTCAAGAACCCACCGAACTGATCAAAATCAACTTCCAATCCATTTTCCAATTTTAGTTCATAACCTTTACGGTCACGTTCTATTTTCACTATCTTATGCCCGCTATAGTTAGCTTTCATATACTTTGAAATAGTTTGGGGAATAAAAATTCCAGGAACAGTTTGGTTCTTACAATCAATCTCCACCCATTCGCCTTTCGAGTTGAATTCCAACTCAATGCCATCGGACAGTTTTACGTCATAAGAGGGAGATTGGAACAAATCTTTCTCAATCTTGATATAAGAGACTTTTGCCTGAGGAAAATGTTTACTGATCATTTCACGGGCAGTAACAGGAAGTTTATTCACATCACGAGTTACAACATCACTAGCCATGACGAACTGAAAAGAACATACCACCATGGCAATCAAAAACAAAATCTTTTTCATAATCTAATTCATTCTTTAGTTAGTTATTGCCTTAGCAACAACCTGCCGACATAAATAGATTATGACGCAATCATATATTCCTGTATTTTAGATTTAATTAAGGCTATCGTCGGGCAACGGAGGCAATTCCTCCATATCCTCATTTTTGGAGATACTCATTTTTCCTTCCGGCGTTATTGTTATTGAGAAAGGAATGTATAAGTCTGTTTGGGGATAACTGATACTTGCAGCTAAAATAATATTCTTGCTATCATTGGTTTTCTCCTCATCGAAAACCATACCTTCCAAGATAAAATGACGGAGATTATCCGTACTCAAAAAATCAGAGAAACTTTGTTTGGTGAAGGTTTTGGAGAATACTTTACCACCATTTTCACGGGTGATTTTCACTATGATACGGTTATCTGCAAATATTCCCATATCATTCTTCACAGTGGGCAAAGAATCGCTGGGCGCACGTTCTATAAATAAATTATATTTCTTTCCACTACTCACAATACTTTGATTTGCACGCGAGATTTGCATACGCTGAACACCTGTCACATGGTCCACACTATCTATCTGGAACATCAACTGCGCCGCATCACCGGAAGTTTCTTTCTTACCTCCGCAACTGCTCATTACAACGAGCATGACGATAAATAAAAAATATAGCTGTTTCATTTAAACTCTATTTCTAGGCAACAAAGTAACAAAAAGTAACGGACACTCACAAGAAAACCTCCATAAAAAGCGAAAACCGGGCAATATCACATTGGCCGGCCTTCAGAGAAAACTAAAAACTAAACTAAATTATTTATTAAGTTAGACTAAAGCCTAAAGAAAAGGTTTAATCGAACTATAAAAAAAATCTTTTTTTTAATTGAACCTGACTTTCTAATATGAATTGTACTTCTCACACAAATCCAATTAATATCGGCAAAGATAATGATAATATCTCTATAATGCCTTCCAAAAGTCCATAAAATCTTTATAAAGACCGTAGCAAACTAATTGGTCTTCCTCTTCCAACTGATAATCTTCCTCAAAATGATTATCCACTTCATGCTCCAAAACGGAGATTCCCAAACTATTCAAAACCTTTTCGCCTTTTATCAAAGCTATAATCTTAATATTAAATTCTTTTTCCAAAGAAAGGTCACTCACTTTATACCCCACAAAGCCGGCAGGAAGCTTAAACTTCATCACGTAATGCTCATCGTCTATCCGGAAAGACTCCACATTGACATGCAAATCCAGCAAACGCACCAACGTGCGTGCCGCATCCTTCTCCGGAGTCAGAATGCTATCCAAGTTAAAAGCCTCAAGCACAGACCGATGCACATCATCTACGGCCCGGGCATAAATATGCTTCACACCTTTCTGCTTCAATATAGCCACTACGCGGATCGATGCACCAAAATTCTCACCAATAGCCACAATCACCACATCCACATCTTTCAGTGGAAGCACGGAGAGGGACTGCTCATCCGTAGCATCAATGATAAAGGAAGTCGCTATCTTATCCTTCAGCACATCCACCCGATGCTCATTTGTATCCACTCCTATCACTTCATGCCCCAGTGCAGAAAGTTCTTCTGCCAACACACCGCCATAATTTCCTAAACCTATAATAATATATTTCATATACTAGTTTATTATGATGTTATCACTCGGATATCTATATTTCGTAATCTTTTTCTGTTTGATGAGGCTTGACATCAAAGTTAGAACTCCCACACGTCCCACAAACATCAAGAGAATGACAATCAACTTACTGTCACTGCCCAAAGTCGGTGTCAAGTCCAGACTGGAACCTACCGTACTCAGTGCCGAGGTACATTCAAAAACCAAAGCCATCACCGAAGCCTGCGGTTCCAAGATGCTCAAACTGAAAATGCCTGCAAAAACAATCAGTAAGTAGAGAATAAGCGTAGCATTGGAACGACGGATAGAATCATGAGAAAGTTCACGATTGAAAATAGTAACCCTGTCCGCCCCAATCAAGATAGCACGCAAATTCAGCATCACCACCGCAAAGACATTCACCTTTACACCGCCCGCTGTAGACTGCGTGCCACCGCCAATCATCATCAAAACCACCATCAGCAACAAAGCCTGCACACTGAAAGTCGTCATTCCCACACTAGAGAAACCCGCGGTACGGGGACAAGTGGCATTAAAAAATCCCTGCACCCACTTTTCCACAGACGTCATCCCGGCAAAAGCATTATTCCATTCAAAAATGACGATGGCAACTGTACCGGCAACTAGCAGAATAGCCGTCATTATCAGCACAATGCGTGTATTCAGATTATATAAATGTACCCTGCGGATCATCCTTTTATTTTTATTCATATAGCGATGATATAAACGCTTCATTTCATAAGAAACCGTTTCATAGAGATTCACCAAAATAGGGAAACCGATGCCACCCAAAATAATAAGGAAAGAAATAGTAATATAGAATAAGTTGTGATTGTGAAGCACCATCTCGTTCCCCAAGTTACCGGGCAAAGTAGAGAACCCGGCATTACAGAATGCAGAAATAGAGTGGAAAGCCGAAAAAGCCAGTTCTTCCTCTATATCCATCCCCATCGTACCGTGAATATTCATAAAAATCATCCCCATACCTATCGCCTCTATCACCAAAGTAAATCCCAATATATATAATAAGGTGGAAAGTAGGGAACTCAGCGACTGCGAACTCACCATATCACGTACCACCAACTGATTATAAAGCGAAGTATTTCCCATAAAGAACATGGCAAAGAAACTGGTCAGCGTCATCACTCCCAACCCACCGATCTGTATCAACATAATGATAATAAACAAACCTTCGGGCGTAAAAGTGGAAGAAACATCAACCGAAACCAATCCCGTGACACACGTGGCACTGGTAGCCGTAAACAACGCATCAATAAAAGAAATACCATGATAAGTAGCACGCGGAAGCATCAGCAATGCCGACCCTATCAATATGAATATCAGGAAACTGGAAGCAAATATCAACGACGGGTTAGTACGTTTTCCCAGCAACCGGACTATCCCACTGGAAAGCTGCAACAATGAAAGAACCGTAAGCAATACCACATGATACAACCGACTGTGGAAGAAAGCCCAGAAGTCATGTATCCCTCCCTCTACCTCCGGCTCATGGAAGACTACGGGAATCAATGTCAGATAAAGCATGAGGCTCACCACCCAGGTCAACCCGCGAAATTTGCGCCGCGTATCCGAGTAATTCAATAATATATGCAGGGAAGTATCCACCAGAAAAGCAATCCACACAAAATGATACAACTGGTTAATGATCTCCATTTCTTCAAATGAAATAAGGAATCCATGCTCATATACCAAAGTGAGAATTAACAAAGCCGACATCACATAAGTTATTCCGTCCACCCACTTCAATAGCTGCTCTATGTAGGGTTGTACCAATTTCTTTCGATAAATGAATAGCTTGTGCAAAGGTTCCATGTCGATATTATCTTGTATTATTTTACGGGACAAACTTAATCAAAAAATTAATAGGTCTCTATCTATAATAACAAATAACTTTCCATTTTGCCTTTCTCCTCCCCTCCTTTTTTACCTGCCTTGGCAAAAAAGCAGGCGATTTATTAGTAAGGGATACTTTTTTTATTTAATTTTGACCGCAAAACTATTAAATTGAAAGATTATGAGCACAAAACAGAAGCGTTTTATCTTGCCAGAGGATGAAATCCCTAAATATTGGTACAACATACAAGCGGATATGAAGAACAAACCCATGCCGCCGTTGAACCCGAAAACCAAAGAAGCCTTGAAACCGGAAGATCTTTATCCGATCTTTGCCCAAGAGCTTTGCAAACAGGAGTTGAACCAGACAGATGCATGGATTGAAATACCCGAGGCAGTGCGCGAAATGTATAAATACTATCGCAGTACCCCGCTGGTACGCGCCTATGGACTGGAACAAGCACTGGGAACACCCGCACACATCTATTTCAAGAATGAAAGTGTAAGCCCTATCGGTTCGCATAAACTGAACTCGGCACTGGCACAGGCATACTATTGTAAAGAGGAAGGAATAACAAACGTAACCACCGAAACAGGTGCCGGACAATGGGGCGCCGCCCTTTCCTATGCTGCCAAAGTATTCGGTCTGGAAGCTGCCGTTTACCAGGTAAAGATCAGCTATAACCAAAAGCCTTACCGCCGTAGCATCATGCAGACTTTCGGTGCACAGGTCACTCCTTCTCCGTCCATGTCTACCCGTGCAGGTAAGAATATCCTGACTAAACATCCCAACTATCAAGGTTCATTGGGTACCGCTATTTCCGAGGCTATCGAATTGGCTATGACTACTCCCAACTGTAAATATACGCTGGGATCAGTATTAAGCCATGTAGCTTTGCATCAGACAGTTATCGGTCTGGAAGCCGAGAAACAGATGGAAATGGCAGGCGAATATCCCGATATGATTATCGGTTGCTTTGGTGGTGGTTCCAATTTTGGCGGAATCTGCTTCCCATTCATGCGCCACACCATTCTGGAGGGAAAACAAACCCGATATATTGCTGCCGAACCTGCTTCCTGTCCGAAGTTGACTCGCGGTAAATTCCAATATGATTTTGGTGATGAAGCAGGATATACTCCGTTATTGCCTATGTTTACATTGGGACATAACTTTGCTCCTGCCAATATTCATGCAGGTGGACTTCGCTATCACGGTGCGGGAGTTATTGTTTCTCAGTTATTGAAAGACAATCTGATGGAAGCGGTTGACATTCAGCAGTTGGAGTCTTTCCAGGCCGGTTGTTTGTTTGCACAGGCAGAAGGAATTATTCCGGCTCCGGAGTCTTGTCACGCCATTGCTGCCGCTATCAATGAAGCCAATAAATGTAAGGAATCAGGAGAAGAAAAAGTCATTCTGTTCAACCTTTCGGGTCATGGGCTGATTGATATGGCCTCTTATGACCAATACTTGGCAGGTAACCTGATGAATTATGAATTGAAAGATGAAGATATTCAGAAGAATCTGGATGAAATAAAAGATATGTAATACTTGTGTAGAGGTGAGAATAAATCACATCGCGCCAGCCTCCCCCTTTTGAAGGAGGAGGTTGCGCAATGTCTTTTAATTAGAAATTATATTGTGCACTCAAGTTAATCCGGTTTGCCTCGCGATTTACATCGTTGAAATTCTTGCGCCATCCATGCAGATATTCAGCACCCACCTGAAGGTTGTGGCTCACATTCCAAAACACATTGGCTACCAGATATTGCCCCTTTTTATATTGAGTTTCATTATAGTGGGCATAGCAATCTTCTGTAAACAATCGGGATTGGCTATAGGATGCAGAAGCAAATACCCGTTTGGAGAAATTGTATTGCAATCCGGCAAACCAACCTTTCATAGGAAGTACCTGCATACGCCCGGACTCATCTGCCACGGGTACAATATCTACATTCAGGTTACTCATATCATTCATAAACTGTGCAATACCTTTACCATATGTATATTGCCCGTACACCCGGAATTTACCCAATCCGGCAGTTCCGGATGCCTGGATACCCCAGCCGGTCAATGATTTTGCCTTATTGTTCACTTCGTCCTCGTAAGTCATGCCGCGCAAGATACCTCCCAAGCGTATATGGCTTCCTTTAGTCCAAGAGTACTGTACATAGGCAGGAATATCGGGCATGCGCTGCGTACCGATTCTCACCTCTTTTGCAGGAGTACCGTTTACCGAAGGCATTTCCACGCCTATCCCCACTTTTAAGCCTTTTACCGGACTGGCTTCATAGCGCAACTGGGTAGCACGATAGAAAGTCATACCATCAGGTCCCTGAAAGTCAATAGTAGGAGGCCCTGCGGCAAGATCCATAAACAGGCCGGTATCATACCCCATCGTGAAACCAAGAAAAGAAAGATAAGCATTTTGCAACTCAAAAGTCTTGCCACTGCCCCGAAAGTTTCCGGCAGTATAGACAATGAAGTTTCCCAGATGCTTGGTTTTGCCTACCAACTTCAAAAAGATGGTGGAGGTGGTAGCATCCATTTGAAACTGATTGCGAACGGAAGTGCTTCCCGGTTGCGGAATCAATGCAGGAATAAAATCCACATCGTCTACTATTCCATCAAAGTCATACTCCATAGTAGTCTTTAAGTAACCACCGATGCCCAGTGCAAACTTCCCTTCCTGGTCAGTCAGCAGAAAGCGGGGAGCGCGCGGGTCGTGGAAGTGCGGACGCTGCGTTTCATTGAAGACATTGACTAATTCTTCCTTTCCATTTTTATCTTTCGAGATAATAATGACCGGTCCGGGACCTTCTAATTCCGGATAATTGTCTTTTTGTTGCGCAAATATTGGCGTAATGGTCATTACGCCCAACACAAGACAACTCATTGATTTTAAGATAGTTCTCATAAAAATTAAGTTTAGGTAAATAGTGAAATCAATGGAGTATGAACAACAAGTTTAGAAAAAAGTTTGGAAAATGTTTGCTAATTTAAAAAAAGTCACTACCTTTGCACCCGCAATCGAGAGAGAAATCATCGATACAAAGGATGGCCCGTTCGTCTATCGGTTAGGACGCAAGATTTTCATTCTTGAAAGGGGGGTTCGATTCCCCCACGGGCTACCAAAATAAAAAGACTATCAGAATCTGATAGTCTTTTTATTTTTCATTCTCGCCTATAGGCAGTTGTAGATGAACCAATAGAGTAGAAACATAATTCCGGAAAAGACTAATTCCTCATGCTGAACTCGCAACCGCAATATTGCTGATTATAAAAATCATATTCCTTAATGATAGCAATACGCCGTTCACTCAATCCCCCTTTACGCCAATTCTGTTCCCAATAAGTAACATCGGGATATTGCGCCGTAGCATATCTTCCTGCCTCTTCTATCTGCTCCAGACTTTTCCAACGGCTGGAAGCAAGTGTAGTGGTAATAACAGAAAAGCCATGTTCATGGGCATAGCGAGCTGTTTCCAGCAAGCGTACCTTGAAGCATCGCAAACAGCGCCCTCCCCGTTCCGGCTCTTGCTCCATACCTGCCATCTGGCAACGCCAATTCTCGTGATCATAATCGGCATCTACAATTTCCAATCCCAAAGACCGGGCATAACGCGTGCACTCATCCTTCCTTATATTATATTCTTCCAACGGATAAATATTGGGATTGCAATAATAGATAACCGGAGTAATGCTATGTTGCATCAGGCATTCGATGATGGCTGATGAACAAGGAGCACAACAAGTATGTAACAATACTTTGTCCGCCCCACCGGGAACTTCTAACTGGAATTTCTTTTTCATACGGCAAATTTAATAGATATTTGCCATACTAACCAGCGGTTCATACAATTTTTCTATGTCCTGTGCATCCATTTCTATCTCAACCTGGTCACCGGGAACAAGTGTCTGCCCTTGTGGCAACAATGTTTTACGATTCCGATGAATGCTGCGAATGATGCAATTATTGGGTAACGTCAACCCGCTTACTTCCTTTCCATCAAAATAAGAGCCATCCATTATTTCAACAAAAAGATGGTAACGAGCTCCAGTTTCCTGAGGGAACTCGGGATTATTATCACGAAACATTCTATTGTAAAGCAGAACATTGAAGGGCTTTATTGCCAGCAGTTCTGTGAAATAGTAGGTCAATCCGCCTACTACAATGGAAGGGTAGAATACTTCAAAGTGTCCGGTGATTTCTGTAATCAGCACAATGGCAGTCAATGGGGTACGCACCACTGCCACCAAGAATGCAACCATGCCGATAAGCATCATGTAACTGACATTCTCATAACCGATCCATCCATGCTGCACCAATATCAAACCAAAAATCTGCCCTAGCAATCCACCTGTTACCAGAGTGGGAATAAAGCTCCCACCGGGTAACCCCGAAGAAAGAGAAAACAGGGTAAAAGCAAAATGAATAAGCATCATAAGAGTGAGCCAGCCAATATCATGGCTTCCGTTTAATCCCTGAATCATTAAGAATTGCTCTCCTCCCCCCGTCAGGTTAGTTTCTGTCAATGAGATGGCATAAGCTATCAGCAATAGACAAAGTATCTTTACGGGAATGGGAAGTTTAATAGCAGGGAGCCGTTCCTGAAAGAAAGGAACGATGAGCGAATACAGCTTTGCAATAGCGGCCATGATAGCGGCAAATAAGATATAAAGTTCAGCTTGCCGGGCAAAAGACAAATCGGGAGTCACTGCGTTTATCAAGTGATAAGGGGTGGTAGGAAACATCCAGCTTGCCACACCACCTGCTACCACTCCTGCCAGCAAAGTGGTTATGGCAGTTTTGGGGGCATCAAAGCGCTCGATAGATTCAATAACCAGCAGAGAGGAAGATAGTGGAGCAGCAAAAGCGGCAGATAATCCGGCCCCTGCCCCGGCGGCAAGTAGTTGTTTTCGTTCACCTTTCAGTATATTCCCCCAGCGGGAGATGAGTGTTCCTATATATGAACCGATCTGTACGGATGGTCCCTCACGCCCTAAAGACAGTCCGGCACTGAGTGCCAATATGCCACCGATGAATTTGGCTATCAATTCTTTAAAGGGATGGTTGTAATGAATGCGGCCGTTGATGGCTGCACGGGTTTGAGGGATTCCTCCCCCGGCTATTAATGGCATTCGTTTCACTAAGCGGGCTACAAATATCAAGACTCCCCATAACAGGAAAAATAGAGGAATATGCCAATACCAGGGATAATGTGCGGTAAAGAATGCTTTCCTTATATCGAAGAAATACCACAGTAAGTAATGATAAGGCACGGCAACCAGTCCCGTAAGCAATCCTACGAATATGCTTACGAAATACAGGCGGGCATCAATCAACTTCAGCTTCCAGATTTGCCATTTACGCAGATTGCTCCATTGCTTCCATTTATTTTTCCATTTCTCCAATTCTGTTCGGGGTTGTATGAATTCATAACAGGGATGGAAATGAACCAAACTATCCACCGTAGGGGCGGATTGAATCCGCCCGAATGCATCAACAGATACACCATTCGGATGTTACCGGGCAGATTCAATCTGCCCCTACGGTGGACGACGGCAATGCTATTCATGTCCGCCCCGAACAGAAACAAATGAAAAAAGGAAGGGTTTAATTAAATAACGGCTTTAATAATTCAGGAATCTCTATTTCATTCTCTTTCAGCGCTTTCAGGCATTCACATCCCTTCCCGGACAAAGTGAAATACATCTGCCGTTTATCCTTATCACCCAAGCTACGAATGATGAGTCCCTTCTCCTCTATGGTACGAATTACCTTTGAAGCATGGGAAGCAGAAAGCCCCGTATGTTCAGATATTATACTGGCCGTCAATGTATCCCCACCTATACAGCAAAGTGCCATTGCTTCATTCAATGACACTCCATGCTTTTCTATCAGCCTTGTTTCAAGTTCAGAGAGAGCCTTGAAAAGCTCCCTCATGACACATATTGATTTTATTTTCTCCATATACATTTAAATAAACAAGTTTACATTCGCCTGCTCGGCACGGTTCATGTAAGTCGCTACTCCGCCAATAGTTACATTATCCAGCAATTCTTCGCGCTTCACGCCCATTACATCCATCGACATTTGGCAGGCAATGAACTCCACTCCATTCTGAATAGCTTGGGAGCGTAACGCTTCCAGCGACTCAATATTCTTCTTGTTCATGATATACCGCATCATTTTGCTACCCATACCGCCCATGTTCATCTTGGAAAGTTTCAACTTCAATGAATTGGAAGGAAGCATCATGCTGAACATTTTGCCGAAGAAATCTTTCTTTACCGCAGGCTTATCCAATTTCTTTATAGCATTCAATCCCCAGAAAGTAAAGAAGATAGTAACCTTCTTTCCGGTAGCTGCCGCACCATTTGCAAGTACAAAAGTAGCTAAAACTTTATCTAAATCATCGCTGAACATGATAAAAGTTTTTCCTTTATCTTCCTTGCAAACTTCTGTTGGACAAGATTGTGGAGTATTTTTCTCTATGATTACCCGGTACTTTCCTGCTTCTGAGTTCGCGGAAACAAATCGGTTTCCGGTGGTTTGACACCATGCTTCCGCATCTCGCGGGAATCCGGCATCCGTAGCTATTATTTCCAAACGCTCACCATCTGTCAATTGCTCCATATTCTTTTTCAATTTCATGATAGGACCGGGGCAGGATATGCCGCATGCATCGACTTTTATGGTGTTATAAGGTATGTTTGAAACTTCTTTACTTTGTTCAGAATGACGAATATCTAAAGAACCGGTATTTGAGAAACCTGTCGGCACGGGCAATTCAGCAATGGCAGCTTTATACAGTTTCAATCCTCCTATTAAGTTCTTCACTTCCTTATATCCATTCTGCAACAATATATTAGAAGCCAAATATCCACGAAGCCCCACACCGCAATACAAATAAACAGGCTTATCTTTGGGTATTTCTCTCATTCGTTCACGCATATCATCCAAAGGAATGTTGACAGCTCCCTTCAACGCTCCCAATGCAAATTCATCGGGCGTGCGCACATCAACCAATGTCACTTTACTCAAATCCGCATCTTTCAGTTCACGCCAATACAAGGGCTGCATCTTTCCATTCAGAATATTTCCGGCAACATACCCGGCAACAGCTACAGGATCTTTGGCCGAAGAAAAAGGAGGTGCGTATGCTTGCTCTAAAGCCATCAAGTCATAGATAGTTCCCTGATGCTTTATCACTTGCGAGAATTCATCAATCCGCTTATCCACTCCATTATATCCTACAATCTGTGCCCCCAGCAGTTTCCCGTCAACAGGAGAGAAAGTAATCTTGATAGACATTTGCAATGCATCCGGATAATATCCTGCATGAGATCCGGAGTGAATCGTAGCCGAAAGATAATCAATGCCCGCCTGCTTCAATCGTTTTGCCGGAAGCCCCGAAGCAGCCACTGTCATATCAAAGACTTTAGCAATGGAAGTACCAATCGCCCCTTCATATTTCACCTTATTGCCAAATACCATATTATCAGCCACAATACGGGCTTGGCGATTTGCCGGACCTGCCAGGTAATTCAGCCAAGGCTTGCCGGTTATAGGATGGCGGAACTCAATAGCATCACCCACTGCATAGATGTCACTATGGGATGTTTGCAAATAATCATTTACTTTGATACCACGCATTTCGCCCAATTCGATGCCTGCTTCCGATGCCAACCCGGTATTGGGACGCACCCCGATAGAAAGCAACACCATATCTGCAGAAAGTCTTTCTCCCGATTTAAAGATTACTTCCAATCCATCAGCATTACGTTCAAACGAAGCAACGGCTTGTTCCAGATAAAGACGGACTCCTTTTTGCAACAAATGTTCGTGCACCAGTGAAGCCATGGAGAAATCAATAGGTGCCATCACTTGATTGGCCATCTCCACCACAGCAACTTCCGCACCCGCTTCCTGCAAATTCTCCGCCATTTCCAAGCCGATGAATCCGGCTCCTATAATAACGGCACGTTTCACTTTATGTTGGTGCAAATAATTCTTGATAGCATCCGTATCATTCACATTGCGAAGCGTAAAGATTCCTTCATTATCAATTCCCGGTAATGGCGGACGTACCGGCGAAGCCCCCGGAGATAACAATAGCTTATCATAAGATTCTGAATAAATCCGTCCATCCGCAGTGCGCACATCCACTTTCTTCTCTGTCGGATGAATTGCCACGACTTCGGACTGCACGCGTACATCTATACGAAATCGTTTGCCAAACGCTTGCGGAGTCTGGACAAACAGTTTTTCGCGCTCCGCAATTACTCCACCTATATAATAAGGCAGGCCACAATTAGCATACGAAATGTATTCTCCTTTTTCAAACAGAATTATTTCTGCGTCTTCTGTGTTTCTTCTGATACGTGCGGCGGCAGTTGCACCTCCTGCTACACCTCCTACTATTACATACTTCATAATCTAAACTATTTTATTTGATTTAATATTTTCCACTGGAAACTTTATGCAAACATAAAGAAGATTTCCTTAATAGAAAAATTTCCAACGGAAAATATAAAAGGATTAACTGTTTTTATGAAATACAAGATAAAGGGATAGCGTATAAAACAAAGATGGAGCACCTTCACCGGCACTCCATCCTTACAACATTTTTCTATTATGACACAAACTCTTTCACAGCTTTTTCCAGTCTTTCCAAACTCAACTCACCGGATTGTCTCCACAGTTGCTCTCCTTTTCTTAATAGAATATAGGTCGGGATATGCACAATGGTATAAAATTCAGCAAGAGCTTTTTCTTCATCTACATTTACTTGCACCACTTCCAGTTTCCCTTCCATCAATTTCTTGAATTCGTCTATAACTCCATGCATACGGCTGCTTTTCAATGAATTGATGGAATAGAACTCTGCCATAACCCAGTCTCCGGTGGTCAGTTTCTCTTTATTCCGTTCCTCACGGGCAAGTTTCTTTTCTTTCATATTACTAGTTTTTTAAATTTATGTTTTGCCTATGAACAAGATTACAGGAAAAAGGTTTATACAAACAGAAATCGTTAGGAAGCTTTGGTAGAATATTTCTTTTAGAAAGTACCTCTGCACAAAAAAAGATTTTTAATAGTTCAGACACACAGAAGTAAACACGAAATGTTTTTGTTCTTAAAAGAGTGCCGATTCCAAGTATTTTCATCCAAAATTTATGTATTTTTGTAGCCATATAGAAAGAACAGACATGCAAATGAACGAAGAAACAACCTATAACCCTGATTATTCGAACTCAATGGTAGGGCATTTAGGCATTACTTTTTTACCGCCTGCCACCGATGGTGACGAGACTGTACGTGCTGAGATGCCCGTTGACCATCGCACGTCGCAACCCTTCGGCATGTTGAACGGAGGTGCGTCATTGGCCCTCGCCGAGATTGTTGCAGGTCATGGTTCCATGTCACTATGCCGCGACGGCGAATGCGCATGTGGGATGCAGGTAAGCGGAAATCATATTTCGCCTGTTCCCGTAGGCGGAAAAGTGATTGCTACAGGGCGGTTGATACACCGCGGAAGTTCCTCCCATATTTGGAACATAGATATCACCACTCCTGAGGGACGATTGGTTTCTACCGTCCGCATTGTTAATTTCATATTCAAGCAAAAATGAATTTACCTAATAAACATACACAGGATTTATTGGATTGCCTGACGCGCAGCCGCCTCAGCTTTGCCCTGTACCGATTGCCGTGGACGGATGAATGTTATCTGGTATTGCAAACATCGGGCGATGTGGAGCAACCGGCAAACATTCAGGAATTGAATGGAAAAAAAGGGTTTGTAATGGTTCCCTTCCATCAGTCGGAGAAGCATCCTTTGGTCGTTATCCGCCCGGATGTCACCGCCTACGATTGGGACGAAATCAGTGAAGCACTAACCTCATTGGAATGTGCCGATGCCATACTCACTTGCCGCCATTCTCCCGGCATACCTACTCCTTTTGTTTCAGAAGAGGTCAGTAAACAACAATATACCGAGGCATTTGAACGTTTCATCACCCCTTTGCGTGAGAAACATTTCCAGAAACTCGTACTTTCACGCTCTGCCACACGGCATATCAGTGATGATTTCTCACCACTCAATGCCTTTATCCGTGCCTGCAACAGCTATCCGCGCATGATGATTTATTTATGCCATACTCCTGCATCGGGAACATGGATAGGCAGTACACCGGAAATCCTGTTGAGCGGGCACGATAAGGAATGGCACACCGTAGCCTTAGCGGGAACCATGCCGATGCAAAATGAAGTAATGCCAACGGAATGGGACAAAAAGAATCAGGAAGAACAGGGATATGTAACCGATTATATTCGCCGGATAGCCAAGAAATTTGGTAATAAGATGACAGAAAAAGGGCCTTATACAGCTCGTGCCGGACAATTGGTGCATCTTAAAACCGATTTCTATTTCCTGCTGAAGAATGCGAATAATTTGGGTAACTTATTGCAAGAATTACACCCTACTCCTGCCGTTTGCGGACTACCCAAAGAGAATGCTTTCCGGTTTATTTTGGAGAATGAAGGCTATGACCGCAGTTACTATTCAGGATTTATCGGTTGGCTGGACCCCGAAGGGCATACGGATTTATATGTAAACCTGCGCTGCATGGAAATAGAGGCGGGTGAAGTGACTCTATATGCAGGCGGAGGTATTCTTGCTTCTTCCGAAGTAGAATCGGAATGGGAAGAGACAGGAGAGAAAATGAAAACGATGAGGAGCATTATCAATCCTGACTTTATAACGAAATAACGCACCCCTCACAATCAAAAAATAAAAGAACGATGTATTCAGACAAAAAGAACATACTCCAACTGGCAGCACTGCTCAAGGCACACGGCGTGCGAAAAATAGTGCTTTGTCCCGGCAGCCGGAATGCTGCCATCGTGCACACACTGGCAAACATGGAAGACTTTACCTGTTATCCGGTAACGGATGAACGCAGCGCCGGGTTCTTTGCCATCGGATTATCCCTGCAAGGAGGAGGGCCTGCCGCCGTATGTTGCACCTCCGGCTCGGCATTACTGAATCTACATCCTGCCGTAGCCGAAGCATTCTATCAGCAAGTCCCCTTGATCGTCATTTCCGCCGACCGCCCCGCCGCATGGATCGGACAAATGGATGGGCAGACTTTACCTCAACCCAACGTATTCGGCTCATTGGTCAAACTGTCCGTCAACCTGCCCGAAGTTCATACGGAAGAAGACGAGTGGTTTTGCAACCGCCTGATCAATGAAGCCATACTGGAAACATCGCATCACGGCAAAGGCCCGGTGCATATCAATGTTCCCATTTCCGAACCCATCTACCGCTTCACCGCAAAGGCATTGCCCGAAGTGCGTGTCATCACCCGCTATCAAGGTCTGAGCGTTTATGACCGCGATTACAAGGAATTGATAGAACGTCTGAATAAATATAATAAACGAATGATCGTAGTAGGACAGATGAACCTTATTTATCTGTTTGAAAAGAAATATGTGAAACCTCTCTACAAGCATTTCACCTGGCTGACGGAACACCTTGGCAACCAAACCATTCCGGGCATCCCCATCAAGAATTTCGATGCAGCCGTGTATTCCATGAATGCGGAACGCCAAGATGATATGGCTCCCGAAATACTGATTACCTACGGCGGACATATCGTATCCAAGCAACTAAAAAAATATCTGCGGAACCATCCGCCCCGCGAACATTGGCACATTGCCGCCGATGGAAAGATAGCCGACCTTTATGGCTGCCTGACTACCGTTATTGAAATGGACCCGTTTGAGTTTCTGGAAAAGATAGCTTTCCTGCTTGATAATAAACCAACGAACTACCCGCTGATGTGGGAAAATTATTGCAAAACCATTCCGGAACCGGAACTTCCTTATTCGGAAATCTCCGCAATAGGAAAACTCATCCGGTCATTACCCGAACCATGTGCATTGCATCTGGCAAACAGTTCCACCGTGCGTTATGCCCAGTTATTCACAATTCCACCCAGAGTAGAAATATGTTGCAACCGGGGTGTGAATGGCATAGAGGGATCACTTTCTACCGCCATCGGTTATGCGGCAGCCTCAGACAAACTGAATTTTATCATCATAGGCGATTTAAGTTTCTTCTATGATATGAACGCGCTTTGGAATCAGAATTATGGCGCCAATATCCGTATTCTGTTACTGAATAATGAAGGTGGAGAGATATTCCATACATTGCCGGGCATGGACAAGGCCAGCCGTTCCCGCGAGTTCATTACCGCCGAACATTATACCACCGCCCAAGGATGGTCGGAAGAACGCGGTTTTATCTATATAAAGGTAACGGAAGAAGAGGAACTGGAAGAGGCCATGAAGCAATTCACCACTTCTGAAGTACTGATGCAACCCATGTTGCTGGAAGTATTTACGGACAAGGAGAAAGATACAACCTTGTTAAGAGAGTATTATCACGGACTAAAAAACAAATAAAGAAAAAGATATGGAAACAAGAGAATGGAAAACCATCAAAGAGTATCAGGATATACTTTTTGATTTCTATAATGGGATAGCCAAAATCACCATCAACCGCGAGCGTTACCGCAACGCATTCACTCCCACTACCACCTCGGAAATTAGTGATGCGCTCTACTATTGCCGCGAATGCCAGGATATTAACGTAGTGGTATTGACCGGTGCCGGAGACAAGGCTTTTTGCAGTGGCGGCGATATGCACGTGAAAGGTCACGGCGGCTATATAGGCACGGATGGCGTTCCCCGTCTGAATGTGCTGGATGTTCAGAAACAAATCCGTTCCCTGCCCAAACCTGTTATTGCTATGGTCAACGGTTATGCCATTGGCGGTGGCCATGTCCTCCATGTGGTTTGCGATTTGACGATAGCTTCCGAGAATGCTATCTTTGGACAGACAGGACCTAAAGTGGGAAGTTTTGATGCCGGTTTTGGGTCTTCTTATCTGGCTCGTATCGTGGGACAAAAAAAGGCGCGTGAAATATGGTTCCTTTGCCGTCAATACTCTGCACAGGAAGCTTTGGAAATGGGATTGGTAAATACGGTGGTTCCTTTTGACCGTTTGGAAGATGAAACCGTGGAATGGGCGGAAAAGATGATGGAACACAGTCCGCTTGCCCTCCGCATGATAAAAGCCGGACTGAATGCCGAACTGGACGGACAAGCCGGAATACAGGAGCTTGCCGGAGATGCAACCATGCTTTATTATATGACGGATGAAGCACAGGAAGGTGGAAAGGCATTCTTGGAAAAGCGCAAACCCAGATTTCAGGATTATCCTAAGTTTCCATAAACTGTTTGTCTGTAGTAGGCAAAGCTCTACATATACAAAAGTAACTTCATCCCCTCTTGAGAGGGGGTAGGGGGTGTGTGAAATGCACAATAGAACGTATTTGTTTATGTATTCTAACACACCCCTACCCCTCTCAAGAGGGGATGAGAATAGTCTCGACTTATGTTAAATAAAATCCATAAAAAGAATAATTCAAGAGAGGGGATGAAACCACTCCGATAAACCATTATCTATAACCCATAGACCCAATGTACCAAACTAAAATAATAAAAAAACAACTACATTTCAAGCAACCCGCAGGAACATCAAGAGGAGTATATACCACCCGAAACGTGTGGTATATACTCCTCACCGATACCCAAAGCCACCACCACGGCGTAGGCGAGTGCGCCCCACTCCCCGCCCTCAGTTGTGACGACCTCCCGAATTATGACGAAGTCCTGTCAAATGCCTGCAAAGACTTTGAAAGAACAGGAGAAATAAATAGAGAAGCCCTGCTTCCCTACCCCTCCATCCTATTCGGACTGGAAACCGCCTTGCAGCATTTTCAAGCCCGCAGCCTGCAATTCTGGCACACTCCTTTCAGCAAAGGTAAAGCAGGTATCCCCATCAACGGCCTTATCTGGATGGGCGACTTCAACGAAATGTACCATCGCATCGAAGAGAAAATGCAAAAAGGTTTCCGCTGCATCAAACTCAAAATAGGTGCCATCGACTTTGAAAAGGAATTGGAACTATTGGCACATATCCGCCGGCATTTCACCCCCGAACAAATAGAATTGCGAGTAGATGCCAACGGTGCTTTTACCCCGACAGATGCCCTTGAAAAACTGCAACGTCTTTCCGAGTTCCATCTCCATTCCATCGAACAACCTATCCGTGCCGGACAATGGAATGAAATGGCAACACTGTGCGCCACCACTCCTTTTCCTATCGCCCTGGATGAAGAACTGATAGGCATCAACAAACGAGATGATAAAATAAGACTTCTTGAAACCATCCGACCGCAATATATCATCTTGAAACCATCTTTGCACGGAGGCATCAGCGGCTCGGAAGAATGGATAGAACTGGCTGCCGAAAGAGGCATCGGCTCTTGGATCACCTCCGCACTGGAATCCAATATAGGCTTGAATGCCATTGCACAATGGTGTGCCACCCTACAGCCCACCCTGCCCCAAGGCTTGGGAACCGGGCTGTTATTTACCGACAACATAGATTACCCACTCCACATAGAAGGTGATTGCCTTTGGTTTCATCCCGAAGAACAAGAACCCGACATATTAAACTGGCTGCAACAATGACAACATACTGTACAGACATAGACAAGCAAACTATTCTGATAGAAGACATTCCCTACTCTAACTGGGAAATTGAATTAATAAGAATGAACATACCTGCCGACAAACGAAGTTTCAGGCAAGAACTTTTTTCTTTCTTATCCGAATGGTTTGGTCCCGAAAATAAAATATTTGTCCATACCTCCGGCTCCACAGGCAAGCCCAAAGAATTATGGGTAGAAAAGGAACGCATGATGGAAAGCGCCTGCCTCACCTGTTCTTTCCTGGGATTGCAGAAAGAAGACTCTGCCCTGCTTTGTATGCCTTTGCAATATATTGCAGGAAAAATGGTAGTAGTACGCGCCTTGGTGGCAGGACTCAATTTATGGCTCGTTCCTCCCTCCGGACATCCTTTGAAAGATATGCAAAAAGCCCCGGTATTTGCTGCCATGATACCGATGCAAGTTTACAATTCCCTGCAAGTACCCGAAGAAAAAGCATTGTTGCAACAAATAAAGCACCTCATTATCGGCGGAGGAGCCATTGATTCCCAACTGGCCAAAGAATTGAAGGATTTCCCCAATGCCGTTTGGTCTACTTATGGCATGACAGAAACATTGTCGCACATTGCCTTGCGAAGACTGAACGGTCCCAAAACGTCCGATTGGTACACGCCTTTCGAAGATGTACGCATTTATTTAAGTGAGGAACAGACTCTTATCATCCATGCTCCCCGGGTATGTGAGGATGAATTAAGAACAAATGATATAGCAGAAATCAATAAAGACAGGCAATTCCGCATATTGGGTAGAAAGGACAACACGATTAATAGCGGAGGGGTAAAAATACAGATAGAGCAGGTAGAAGCAGCCTTAAAAGAGCATTTGTCCCAGCCTTTCCTTATCACCTCTGCTCCCAATGAGAAATTCGGAGAAATCGTTGTTTTATTGATAGAAGGGCAAATACCGGATAACATAAAAACGGTCTGCGAACAGGCATTGCCAGCTTACTGGCGTCCTAAACTCATTACTCCGGTATTTCAAATACCATTGACTGAAACTGGGAAGCCGGATAGAGCTATTGCGAAGATACTGGCACAGCAATAGCAAATTACCTTACAAGCTCTTTGACAACTTTACCACCTCCACTTTCCCCGGTACCAGTGTCAAGCGTGCTGTTCCGTCAGGATCTATCGCCACCTCCATATACCTTGCCCGAATGACGATCCAGCCATCTACGGTCAGCACTCCCCATTGGCAGGAAGCATCCTGATAGGCGCAATAACCGCCTACAGGATGCATTATCCGCCGATAGACAGGCGGAATCAAAATGCGTTCCGCTGTTTTCAGCCCCCACTTTGCCCCTATCCGGTAAGGTACTGCATCCCGGCTCCCGCTGATCATCCGTTGCCGCTTCTTTTCGGCTTCGTGCTCTTCCTCGCGCAACCGTTTTGCCACACGTTCATGCGCCTGCTTTTGAAGCTGCGGAAACACTTCATCAAAGTCTTCACACCGATCCGTTGGACGATTACAGGCTACATAGCGTTTCTCACACCCCTTCTCCACATGATAATATCGCCCCTCATCATCCATCACAACGATGCTTTTATCCGGCAGCAGGCTGCTCAGATAGTAAACACGTTCCTCATCACCTTCCAGCAAGCACACCTGCGGTTCATAAAAGAAGCCTCCACATTCCGTGCGGCGGCAGAAGGGAGGCACGTTTCTGTCATACATTTTCACATAGAACCCCATCCACACAATAGACAAGGGATGCAAGCCACATCGGTTTGTATAAACCTGCTTCGTCCTACTGCAATAATCATGGTTCACCTGTAGCAACTCTATGTTCCCATATCTCAGGACTCGCGGCCTGGCACTATAACAACGGCCGTTCCTCAAATCCATATAGAGGGCCGTATCCCCGCCGCAATGGGCAAGCAGCAAATCATCTTTCAGAAACTTCACTGCCCGGCAGTTATCCAGTTCGCCCACGGTGATTCCCGTGTCATCCACCACCCGGACGCGCATGCTTGGGAGCCTTGCCGCCGCAAACCTTCCCTTTATGCCCAATATCTCTCTGAATGTAGCATCCACCACCGTCTTCTCCCCTTTACTCAAGCCCCAAAGATTCGTTTCCTTATCCATAAACGCCTTGAACTGCAAGGACGGTGACTGAAGAGTTTCATCCGTAAGGCATTGCTCTTTGATAGAAGAAAGCAAGCGGTCATGCTCCATGACCATCACCAGTTCCCCACCATCGCGGACGGTTTCTGCCGACATATCCACCACCAAAGGCGTTGCCCCGGTGTTATCGCAATTCATCCGCACAGGTAAACTTCCCTTACCCGCCATACGCCCCTCGAACATGGCTTTCCAGTTCCACGGCTGAGTGGGAAGCCCGAATATACGATACAATCCCACATTATCTATCAACATACACGCCTCCTTGCCTGCCGACTTGCGCAATCCGCGCCCCACCTGCTGTAAATATTTAGCAAGCGAAAGAGTAGGACGGGCCAACTGCACAAACTCCACATCGGGACAGTCGAACCCTTCACTGAACACATCCACATTTACCAGCACCTCAATTTTCCCACGCCTGAATTCTTCCACCATACGCTTGCGCTCCGGGGCGGGCGTCCTGCTGTCAATGGCTACGGCTTTCAGACCTTGCCCACTATAATACTCCGCTATCCGCCGGGCATGGTCCCTGCTGATGGCGTACACCATCCCCTTCCGGCCTGCTGCAAACCGCATGACGCTCTGATACAGCCGTTCAATGCCCGGACGCCTGTTCAGCACTGCATCCATCTCCTTCACCTGATAGTCGCCGTCCGCACCACGTTTCTCCAGACTGTCTATCAACCGCTGTTCCTCGCTACCGGGACGGATTGAAACATAGTCGAATACAGACAACAACCCTTTTTCTATAAATTCGGCGACGCTCCACGATGTGACCAGCACCTCAAAAAGTTCCGTGAATCCCCGGCGGTTGAGACGGCAGGGAGTAGCCGTCATTCCCAACTTTTTCGCATCGGGATAACGCTCCCACATCTCTGCATATGAGGCGGCCAAGGCATGATGGGCCTCGTCTATCACAATCAGATCCGGACAAGCGCCCGCTTCCTCCCAATGCCTTGAGAGCCACTGGACAGACATCACCCTGACCTGCTTCTCCTCCTCACGACCCACGCCATATTTAGACAATGTTTCCTTAATTTGCGCTACCAATTCCCTGCGGTGGGCAATGAGCCACACCTGCCCACCGCCGCCGGAAGAAGAAACAAAGTCACTTACCACAGAAGCCAGCAAGTGCGTCTTGCCCGTGCCCGTAGGCATCTGTACCATCACACTCCGGTGAGCTTTCCAAGCTTCAACCAAGCGTGCTTTCATTTCAATCTGATAGTCTCTCAGATGTTCATTAATCACTAACCACTACCTCCTACTTCCTTTTCTATCAGTCAGTATTTTATTAATATGTTGCCGGATGTTATCCACCGTATTACCCGAAACCAGCCGCGTGGCAAAAGGCTGAAGCAACTCGATGAAAGAACCTTTCACCACCGTTTCCTTGCGGATACGTTCCTCGCCAATCAACATTCCTTCTACTACTATGGTAGCCAGTTCGTGCGCATTGGTACATTCACCAATCAGTTTCTCATAAGCTCTCAGATGTTGCATATCCGGCACATAAATAGACAGGCGGATTTCATCCTCTGTCATTTCCTCTACTTCCTCCACTCTCACAGAATCTTCTGACTGGACGGCGACCGCAGTACCCTGGTCGCCATAAAAATTCTGGACGGCGGTAGTCGCCACAGGAAAGATCTGGTTGTTACCGCCAAAAATATTTATCATCATTTCGGGTTTTTCGTTCATATACTAATTTTTCTCTCTATTTTTCAGTTATTATCAACAGATTATTTAATCAAAATCTATATTTTATCAATGAATAGTCAATGTATCATCAACGAAATCAGATAAAAGTAAACAGATAGTAAACGGTTATCAATAGATTTGCACAAGCTATCATTAGCCCCTACATTTGTGCAGATAAATTAAAATCTATATTTCTTCATGAAAGAATACATTATGTCATTTTTCAATGCACCCGTCACCCATAAAGTACCTGCGGGTGTGTGCAGCGTAGCCGGGCTTCATGCCTACATCACTACCGATCTGCAATTAAAAGACCTGACCCTTAAAGTCAGAGCCGGAAGCGAGGACAAGAAAGCGTTCCGGAAGAAAAAGCAAACCCTGCTGCCCTATGTCACTCCGGCAGGAGTTTTCTCTTACTGCAAGGAGCAATGCCTGCTGGTTCCTTCGGGGCTTTTTGTGATAGACATCGACGAGTTGCTTTCCACCGAGGAAGCGGAAATGTGGCGCGACCGCCTGTTTGCCGATGAAGTTCTGCACCCTGCACTTTCCTTCGTCAGTCCCGGAGCCTGTGGGGTGAAACTGTTCATCCCCTACCGCATCAATCCCGTACGCACCGTGGAAGAATCCTTTGACAACGCCCTGCACACCGCATGGGAGTATCTGGAATGGAAGTACGGACTGAAAGTGGACAGAGCCAATGCCGACCTGTCCAGAGCCTGTTTCCTGTCTCACGATGAAAAGGCAAAGAGCAGGGGATAGTAGTGAGTGATTAGTGGTAAGTGGTTAGTGGTTAATAGGCTGCGCTATCATGCCGCAGGTATTAATCACTAATCATTCACCACTAACCATTAATCACTAACCATTCACCATTAATCATTAACCACTAAAAAAACATGTATAATAATATTTCCATTTTAGAGCAACTGACGGCAGCCATCGAACAATCGGGCGCCAACCTTGCTCCCACCTATCAGGAATATATGCCACTGGCCTTTGCCATAGCCAACAGTTGCGGCGAAGAGGGACGCGCCTTCCTCCACCGCATCTGCCGTATGTCCCCCAAATACTGCCGCGAAGAAGCGGACAAGCTATACGGGCACGCTTTGCAAAAGGGAACAGGCAGAAACTCCCTAGGTACCGTTTTCCATCTGGCAGAGATGGCAGGTGTGAAGTTGGACAAGAAACTTGCAAACTTGCAAAACTTGCAGCCTTCCCTCACGCCCCCACACACGTGCGTACCTAATAGTGCAACCCAAGCCCAAGCAGCCGCCCCCACCCTGTCCGGCACGCCGCCGGTTCATCTGCCCTGCTTCCCCGATTACCGCTGGCCTGCCTTCCTGCAACAAATCATAGACTGCGGCGACTCGCCCGCCCAACGCGACATTCTGTTGCTGGGCTCGGTGACTGTCCTCGGAAGTACCATCAACCGGCTGGTGAGCATCATGTATGGACGGAAAAACAAATATCCGTGCCTGCAAACTTTCATCACCGCCCCGCCCGCTTCCGGAAAAGGAGCACTGACCTGGATGCGCCGCCTGGCAGAGCCCATACACGACTCCCTGATGGACACTTACCGGGCAAAAATGAAAGAATACCGCCGGGACAAGGCACAATGGGACGCGCTGGGCAAGCAAAAAGCCGTCATCCCCGAACCCGAACAACCCTGTATGAAAATGCACCTCATAGCCGGTGACAACACGGGCACGGGCATATTGGAAAATCTGATAGACAGTGAAGGCGTGGGGCTGATATGCGAAACAGAAGCCGACACCGTGAGCAGCGCCATAGGCAGCGACTACGGCCATTGGAGCGACACGCTCCGCAAGAGCTTCGACCACGAACGCCTGGCTTTCAACCGCCGCACCAACCATGAATATCGCGAATGCAAGAAGTCCTACCTCAGCGTGCTCCTTAGCGGCACACCGGCACAGGTAAGGCCTCTTATCCCGTCTACAGAGAACGGATTGTTCTCTCGCCAGGTATTTTACTATATGCCTGCCATCAACGGATGGGAAGACCAGTTCGACCGTTCCGGCATGGACTATGACTCCATTTTCAGCGCATGGGGAGTGCGGTGGAAGGAGGTGCTCGATGCTGTTACGGGCACCGTCAGCGGCATCAACCTGAATCTGACCGAGGATCAGAAAAAGGAATTCAACACACACCTTGCCCGCGTGTTCGAGCGAGCCGGAGCCGTTCATGGCGACTCGATGAAGAGTTCCGTGGCGCGTATCGCCATCAACATTTGCCGCATCATGAGCGTCATCGCATTGCTGCGCTCCATGGAAGCCCTGCTGCCTGGTGGCGAAAAGGATGGCAAGCCACAGGAAGACATGGCGAGAACGCTGATGGCATGTCCCGGACTGACGCCATCGCCGCGCACTCCGCAAGAGAATATCACCGACGGAGTGGTGTCGCAATTCATCCTCACCATCCGCACGGACGACTTCCATGCCGTGCTGTCTCTGGTGGAGCCCTTGTATTGCCATGCGTGCCACATCCTGTCGCTCCTGCCCTCCGGTTTGCCCGTGACACAGAGCACTGCTTCGGTTCCCGAAACTCTTTTCGACTATCTGCCTCTCCGTTTCACCCGCAACCGGGCCGTCATCGAGGCGGAACAGCGCGGCATGCCTGCCAGCTCGCTGGACAGTCTGCTGAGACGCATGACCGAACGGGGACAGTTGATCAAGACCGGAAGAGGCGAATACGAATTTGCCTCGCGTGTACGCACATGCGTGTGTGGGCGTGAAGACACCCCTGCAAGTTTTGCAAGTTTGCAAGTTTCCCCAAATAAAAACGTATGAATATGAAAGATTCACTTTATTTCCTATCGATGAAAAAAGGCGATTTGGCCCTTCTTTATTTTCCCGAATCCGATGTCAAGATAGCTACCCGCCATCTGATGCGCTGGGTATATGGCTGTCCGGCACTGCTGGAAGAACTGTTGGCTACCGGTTACCACGTCTCGCAAAAAGTACTCACGTCACGCCAAGTGGCTCTGATCACCCACTATTTGGGGAGTCCCGGATGATTTTTGAGGTGATGATGATACTTGACCCACCGTAAGGTGTCACAAGGTGTCATAAGGCGTCAGCCCGGTTTTCACGCAACTTATCTTTGCAATGTCAACGATGAGGGAGCCGACACGTTACTAACCTTCGGCCTTACACGTTACTAACGTGAAGCCCCATACATTACTAACCTTCAGCCTCACACGTTACTAACGTGCAGGCCGCAAGCCCGGTAAGTGTCCTCTCCTTCACTCAGCGACCTTGATTTTTAATTATTAATTTAAAACTTATCCATTATGATCAATTTCAGTACCGCCATGCGTGGAAACCCCACCGACAAAGATGCAAAACCGAAGGCGTATGCAAACGCCCAGTATTCACAAGTAATGACGCTGGACCAGTTTGCCGAACACATCGCCTCACACGGCTGTGTATATTCGCGTGCCGACATTCAGGCCATCATCATCCTGACCATGGAATGTGTGCGCGAGCAACTCTTGGCGGGGCAGCGCATCCAGTTGGGTGACCTCGGCGTATTCGGCACCACCCTCCGCAGCCGCGGCGCCGACAGCGCAGCCACTTTCACCGCCGACAACATCACCGAAGTGAATGTGCAGTGGCGTCCCGGTGACCGTTTCCGCAATCTGCGCAAGGATGCCAAATTCAACTTGGTTCCTACCCGCAAAGCCGCCGCATTGGTGGTGAAGGCCGTAAAAGCGGGCGAGACTACCGTAGATCTTACGGGATTGTCCTCCGAAACGGCAGACGAAAACGTCTGACTTATTTCGGAGAGGGTGTCAAAACGCGAATGTAACTAACCACCTTGTTCACCGTAGGGGCGGATTGAATCCGCCCGGATACGTCAAGCAAACCGGTATCGGGCAGATTCAATCTGCCCCTACAGTTAGATGATAGCCCATTTCAATTTCCTCTATTATTTTAAACTTATAAAAACACGTATTCCCATGAATGAATTCAACAACGAATCCAATAAAATAACCTGGACAAAAATCCTCCGGGCAGTTATTCAGGCAGCCATCGCCGCCCTCACCGCCTTGGGGGTAACCAGTTGTACCACTATTTTATTTTAGTCCATGATACAAGAAACATTCCCTATGATGATTGGTGAGGAGGAAGTGCTGAACGAGCGCCAGCTTCTCACCGTGGAGGACGGTCCCATGATGCAGGGACGCGAATCGGTGCGATATCTCATCCTCCACTGTAGCGCCACCCGCTGCAACCGTGACTATACCGCCGAGCAACTGCTCCGTGACCACAAGACCCGTGGTTTCCGCACCGTGGGCTATCATTTCTATATCCGCCGCGACGGCACTGTGACGCAGCACCGAAAGCTGCTGGAAGTGGGTGCCCATTGCCGCCCTTGGAATCGTTGCAGCATCGGTATCTGTTACGAAGGCGGGCTGGACGAACAGGGACATCCTGCCGATACCCGGACGCCGGAACAGACAGAGCAGATCATTCTGTTGCTGATGCGGCTGGTGAAACTCTTTCCCGATGCCCGGATACGGGGGCACAGGGATATGCCGGGAAGCATTCCGAAGGCTTGTCCGTGTTTTGATGCGGAAGGGGTGTTCGGGTATTTGGAAAGGAGATAGCTCCACTTCACTCCTGTTTATCTCAACCACTGTCTGATTAAAACTCCGGGAATAAGCGCTCTTATTCCCGGAGTAGCCCTACGGTTTTCACAAATGGCAGGGTCTGATCTAACATTTATCACCGGCTATATTTGGTTTCCGACCGGCTCCGCGGAAATGACAGGCTGCAAAAACATTGTTTTTTAACTGCTAAATTACTAAGGACTCACACAGAGGTGAATCTTTAAGAACAGCCTGTTTTACTAATATGCATTTTTCTCTCCTTTGAAAATATTCGCAACAGTCTTGTATATGATGTAAAGATCCAACATGAAACTCCAATGCTCCAGATACCAGATATCGCCACGGATACGGCCTTCCATATCCTTCAACTCCTTTGTCTCCCCTCGAAAACCCGTAACCTGGCTCCAACCGGTTATTCCGGGCTTCACAAAATGCCGTACCATATATTTATTAATCAGCCTGGAATATTCCTGCGTATGAAGCAACATATGGGGACGAGGGCCCACAAGACTCATATCACCCAGCAGTACATTGATAAACTGGGGAAGCTCGTCGATATTGGTCTTACGCATGATATTGCCCCAACGCGTCTTGCGCGGATCATTCTCTGTGGCCTGCAAACGGTCGGCATCCTTATTCACCTTCATGCTGCGGAACTTGTAACAATAGAATTCCTTGCCGTTCAGCCCATTCCGTTTCTGGCGGAAGAATAGCGGTCCGGGCATGGTAAAGCCCGTAATTATAGCTACCACAATCAGAATGACCGGAAACAGCGTACAGAGGAACACCGATGACGCCGCGATGTCAAAAATTCTTTTCAGCAAGCGATTCCCGGGCCAGCTTAAAGGGTCGGGGCGGAGTCCCAGATAAGGAACATTCCCTACAATATTGAATGACATGCGGTGATGCAAGTAATTGCGTACATTGGGGACACTGAAAAAATGCACTACGTGGTTCTCACAATAGTCTATTAAAGGTACAATAATGTCACTGTCTCTGGAGGGCAGGCAGCAGAAAAGATAATGTACATAGGTGTGTTTCTCCAAATATTCCTTTACTTGTATCGGCTTACCCAGATACGGGCATTCCTTGGGAAAAGCAGGATTTACCTTCTCATCAAAATAACCGACGACCGAATATCCTGTGTCGCCATTGCCCGACATCTCATGATATATCTCCAAATTGTTATCAGTACTTCCCACCAACACCACAAAACGCTTATGCCTCTCGCGCATACGGTAGAACTTGATTAATAAACGTAAACTAAAACGGAACAAGACCAGGCACAGGAATAGAAGAAAAAGATACTCCAGCATAAAAAGAGACCATATATCCATATAGTTACCAACGGTCAGTACCAGACCGCCCAATATGGTAAACAGGAACATATTCTCAAGGACACGTTTTAATATCTGGAAGGGATGTACTTTCCTCCGGTAAAGCGCTACGCCCGAATGAACGGCACAAAGGGCATAGCATAACATTAATGTGAGCATGATTTGCGAGGCGGAAGCTTCTCCGGTCTGAACCTCGCTCCACTGCATATCACCTGTAAACCAGTCCAAGAACCGGAACAGTAAACCGCATATAAAGATTTCGGTTACAATTACAATAGTTTCAACCAGACGGTTGTAGGAGGCTAGTTTGTCTTTCATAGTGGTATAGATAAAGTTTAACAGATACCTGCCTATCATTTACAGACAGGGCGTTCCTCACCTATTCCTATACATGGACTCATAATACTTTTCGTATTCGCCACTAATAATATTATTCATCCATTCTTGGTTATCCAGATACCAGCGGACCGTCTTCTCTATCCCCTCCTCAAATTGCAGGCTAGGCTCCCAGCCCAGCTCATACTTCAGCTTATTGCTGTCAATCGCATAACGGAGATCATGCCCTTTACGGTCGGTCACATAGGTTATCAGATGCTCTGAAGTCCCTTCCGGATTTCCTAACAAACGATCTACGGTTTTGATAATAACTTTGATCAGGTCTATATTTTTCCATTCATTAAAGCCACCAATATTGTATGTATCAGCCGTTCTGCCCTGATGAAAAATGAGATCAATGGCACGGGCATGATCTACGACGTACAACCAATCGCGTACATTCTCCCCTTTACCATAAACAGGCAACGGCTTACCCTGGCGTATATTGTTGATAAAAAGTGGAATCAGTTTTTCCGGAAACTGGTAGGGACCATAATTGTTAGAACAGTTCGTTACAATGGTAGGCATACCATACGTGTCATGAAAAGCCCGAACAAAGTGGTCACTACCTGCTTTACTTGCAGAGTATGGGCTATGAGGCCGGTATTTAGTTTCCTCTGTGAAGAAAGTCCCGTCAAATTCCAATGCTCCATATACTTCATCGGTAGAAATATGATAGAAACGTTTCCCCTCATACCTCTCCGGCAAGGATTCCCAATACAGTTTGGCTGCCTGAAGCAGGGTTAGTGTGCCCATCACATTGGTTTGTGCAAAAGTAAATGGGTCCTTGATACTTCTGTCCACATGGCTTTCGGCAGCAAGATGAATAATGCCGTCCACTTGATATCGCACCAACAATTCCTGAATGGATTCAAAATCGCAAATATCCACCTTTACAAAAGTATAGTTCGGTTTGTCCTCTATATCCTTCAGATTGGCCAGATTACCAGCATAAGTCAGTTTATCCAAATTTATAATGCGATATTCGGGATAGTTGTTTACAAAAAGACGTACCACATGGCTACCGATAAAGCCGGCACCACCGGTTATAATTATGTTACGTTTGAATGAATCCATATTTTTCAATTTTACTTTAAGTGATTATTATTCAGCTTCCAATTCAAGAATACATCTCTTCAGCGAGTCTTTCCAGTACGGAATTTTAATGCCAAAAGTTTCCTTCACCTTTGTTTTATCCAACACCGAGAAATGAGGACGTTCCACTTTACTGGGGAACTCATCGCTGTGACAAGGCTGTATGTCACAATTATTCCCGCTCAATTCACAGATTTCCTTGGCAAAATCATACCAGGAACATACCCCTTCGTTACTGAAATGATAAGTGCCTTGACGATCCAGTAAGTTCTCTTCGATTATTTTATAGATCAAAGTGGCAAGATCTCCGGCATAAGTCGGAGTGCCTACTTGGTCAAAAACCACTTTTAACGAATCCTTCGTAGCGGTCAACTGCCGCATGGTCTTCACGAAGTTTTTCCCGAAAGACGAGTAGAGCCAAGCAGTGCGGAAAATGATATATTTGCATCCTGCCTTCAGTAGAGACTGCTCACCTGCCAGTTTAGTCTTTCCATAGACTCCCAATGGATCCGTTTCCCAGGTTTCACGGCAAGGAATGTTTTTATCACCTCGGAACACATAGTCCGTAGAGACATGAATAAGTGTCGCATCTGTCTCTACGGCAGCAACAGCCAGATTCTCCACAGCTTTGTTATTCAACAAATCGGCCATAGCCAAATCGTCTTCTGCCCTGTCTACATTCGTATAAGCGGCACAATTTACAATCACATCTACCTGTTCCTTTTTCAACATATTGCGGACAGCGGCCATATCAGTGATATCCAGTTCATTTACATCTGTAAAGAGATAACGGTTCTGACTGTCTAACGACACCCTGCGCATCTCATTGCCAAGTTGACCGTTGGCTCCTGTAACAAGTATATTCATCATTCGTAAAGATTAATATTGTAGTCAAACGGAGAGTCATAGTCTTTCAACAAAGGATGTTTCAGATCCTTCTCACTTAAAATGGCTTCAGCAACGGGTATTTTCCAATCAATACCAAGACTTTCATCACGTAGCTGAATACCACCATCAGCTTGCGGCGCATAGAAGTTATCGCACTTATATTGAAAAATTGCCGTTTCACTCAATACGGCAAAACCATGGGCAAACCCACGGGGGATAAAAAATTGGAGATGGTTCTCCTCCGTCAATTCTACCGCAACATGCTGCCCGTATGTAGGGCTTCCCTTGCGGATGTCTACCGCCACATCGAGTACGGAGCCTCTTACGCAACGCACCAACTTACTCTGTGTAAACGGTGGGCATTGGAAATGCAGACCGCGCATCACGCCATACGATGACATACTTTCATTATCCTGTACAAAATGGACTGGCATCACTTTTTCATTGAATTCCCGTTGAGAAAAAGATTCAAAGAAATACCCTCTTCCATCTTTATAGATGCGCGGCTCAATCACCACTACACCTTCTATTCCTGTTTTTATGACTTCCATATTTCAATCCAAATTTTCTTTGCCTGTACGTTCTACTTCATCAATCACCTTGAGCAGATACTGGCCGTATTGGTTCTTCAGCATCGGCTTAGCAAGCTCACGCATCTTATCTGCTGTTATCCAACCCTTGCGATAGGCAATTCCTTCCAAACAAGCAACTTTCAAGCCCTGACGTTTTTCAATGACTTCTATATAAGTAGAAGCTTCCGCCAATGAATCATGTGTTCCCGTATCCAGCCATGCAAAACCACGTCCCAACGTCTGTACTTTTAGCTCACAGTCTTCCAGGAAACGCTGGTTCACTGTCGTTATTTCCAGTTCACCACGTGCAGAAGGTTTGATATTCTTGGCCACTTCCACTACTTTATTGGGATAAAAATAGAGACCCACCACTGCATAATTTGATTTTGGCTGTTCCGGTTTTTCTTCGATGCTCAGGCAGTTACCTTCCGCGTCAAACTCCGCCACGCCATAACGTTCCGGATCGTTCACCCAATAGCCGAACACGGTGGCTTTCTGTTCTCCTTCCACTGTGCGTACAGCATCGCGCAACAGGGTGCCGAATCCATTTCCGTGAAAGATATTATCCCCCAATACCAGACATATAGAATCATTACCAATGAATTTTTCACCAATAATAAATGCTTGTGCAAGACCATCGGGGGAAGGCTGTTCGGCATACTCAAACTTCACACCGCAGTCTGATCCATCACCCAAAAGACGCTTAAAACCCGGCAGATCATAGGGGGTGGAAATAATCAGAATCTCACGGATGCCTGCCAGCATCAAGACTGAAATGGGGTAGTAAATCATCGGTTTGTCAAAAATAGGAAGAAGCTGCTTACTTACTCCCTTAGTGATGGGGTACAGACGGGTACCGCTACCACCGGCGAGAACAATTCCTTTCATACGAATAAGTTATAATGTTAGTTATTTCAAATGTACTTTAAATATCAATCCGCCTGACCAATACTTGCATTCTGTCATTTCTACCACAGCATTAATATAATCTTTCCAAAAACTATATTTTAGCCCACAGTTTATAGTACGACTATCGTATTCAGCCATTAAATTGAGATTGTTTAATGCCTTCACAAAGAGATTTGTACCTGATAGATAAAAATGAAAATTTACTCCAACAGCCAGACCGTTTAAATGATAGTCTTTCCGTCTATTATATAAATAGGCAGCATGAACACCTAGCTCTCCCCTATTTTTGAAATAAAAATGCTTAGTACCAGCTATATAGTATCGGTTCCAATGTCCATTACCCATCTCTCCTACTCCGCTGATGCCATAATCATCTTTATCAGGATCTCCTAATACATCATTGGTACTTGGATCATTCGCGCCCAATACAATCTGAGGAGTCCATTCTTTCCACCACCCTTCCTTCCATATACGCAACCGCCCTGAAAACTGTCGGTCTTGGTTACAATATTTCCCCCAAACGGAAGGTGGGAAATAAGTACTACCGTGTTCTGCCTTATGCAGGGTACAAGTATATCCGATTTCGAGCCAAGGAAAAATGGTGATATTAATGTAGTAATTAAACGTATGATAATTCCAATGGGCAGGAGTAGCAGCCACATCCAAATAGGAAGCTCCAAACAGGAATGTCTTATCCCGTTGCATATCAGCAGTAGGCATGTGCAGAAGTCCGGTGGTTCCATACACATACTGAGAAAAACCTTCCTGCCATATCATACACAGCAGAAAAACAAATAAAATTTTCTTCATTAAAACAAAAGGCAGGAAAAACAACAATCAACCTTGTTCCTTTTCAAATTTATCACGATAAAAATTGTAGTTTAAAGAACGATATCCGGAGAACAGTCTTTTTAAATAATATTGATTGGCAAAATGTACGCTTGTTAAACAACGCAACAACCTGTAAGGCAAATTGCTCTTGCCTTCATCCAACAACACCATTAGAATAAATGCTGTTTCCTCTTGTACGGAAAGTTGTCTATAATTATTTTTTGCCAATGTCTAACTATTCATAATAAGATTATGAACAAAGGTAGCAATTTATTGTTTCTGAGAAAGTAACCAATAAAAATATTTTTCGTGTTTATCTATCAGATTTTCCCATGAGTACTCATTCCGAATCTCTTGCAAATTGTTTTCAATAAACTTATTACGACAAGATTTATCTAATTCATAGATAGAATTCAGCAGTTTAGTTACGGCTTGGGAAGAAGCATAATAGTGTGCGTTATCTTTCAATACAGCCCTATTAAAGATATTATCATGTGCTAATATATAACTACTTGACGCCATTGCCTCCAGCAAAGAAGGATTCGTACCACCCACACTATGGCCATGAAAATAAGCAAACGAATAATATCTGACTGAATTCAATTTTTTAAAATCATAAATTCCCCCTACAAAATGAATACCAGACTGATCACTATATTTTCCTACCAGATACTTGCCATGAGGAGTATTCGTTTTTCCAACTATAATAAGTTCCTTTTTATCCGTTTCGCCAGATGCTAAAAAGCCTTGTATAGCCATTTCAATATTATTTTCAGGCTCCAAGCGTGCCACTAATAAATAATATTTGCGTGGTTGCAAACCAAACTCAGCCAATAATGATATGTCATAATCCTCATGAATATCTGCTCCATAAGCCAGAAATTTACTTTCCTTATTATACTTCTCTTTATAATAATCATGAATTCCCATATTGTCGGCAATCAAATAATGGCTATGTTTCACAGTAGTACGTTCTTCCCAGAAAATGAATTTCTGTACCCATTTGTTGAACTTAGTACGCTTATATTCCAAACCATCCATATTGGTCGTAAATATGGGATATTTAATCTTCTTCACATTAAACCAAATATAAGCAGGCACAATACTTGTATAACCGGCTTCATAAATGATATCGAAATGCTCTTTTTTCAATGCATCCTTCAATGATGCAAAATCATAAAAGAAACTCCCTACCGAACTGCCCATCCAAGTTTCGGGACTATAGATGTGCTTTATACGTACTCCTTTATAAGTATCTTGCTTATAAGGATGAAAATGAGGTGAGTATACCACAACCTCATGCCCGCGTGCAGCCAACCCCACTGAAATATATTCGGCAAACTGTTCGAAGCCCCCATAGTTATTTGGAATGCCACGGGTGCTGATAAATGCTATTTTCATAATTTAACGAATTACTTCTTTAATCATTTTTAAATATTGTCCTTTCGGGTCTCCTACAGTAGGTACTATGTATCCCCCCTCGCCATATTCATTCCAAGCATATACCAATATCATTTTCGGTTTACAACCTCTTTCATTTACAAATCGCACTGCATTTTTAAGATGTTGTTTAAAGAGCTTAGGTGTCCTGTTCACATAGTAAAGAGATTTTTCTTGTTTTTCCCATGGCCGCTGATCCCATCCTGCCATTACCAATGGAATAATATTGTACTCTTTAGGATAAGTGTACCAAGTTACTTCTGTATTCTTCACTAAGATCTCATACTCTTTTCTATAAGCATATCCCGGCTCACGTTCACGAATATTATACCACGAATTTGCGCTGTATTTTTTACTTTTATCATTACAGGATATAGAAAACAGTCCTGCATAATTTTTAGCTTTTAAATAATCATTCATTTTGGTAAGCGATGGAGCAGCCGCTTTGGCATTAAATAATGCTACCACAGGTTTATTTTCAATTTTAAGATATTGACTATCTTGAAAATATGTATCCGCCATATAATCCATTGCTTTCAACCAATTATCCTCTCCTTCTATCCGAGCTCCCTGGTGATTGGCTATTAATAAAGCGAATTTCATTTTATGCTTATTGCGAGCCTTCATAAAGAGCTTCAAACTAGTATGCGATGCATGATTTTCTATAGTTTTAATATCCATCTCCCCCTTATCTTTTTTCCAATACCAGCAAAACAGAAAAAAAGTAATACCATTTTGGGAAGCAATATCTATTTGACGTTCCATTATAGCTAAATCATCATTTCTCCAGCCCCAAATTGGTTGACGTTCGTTATAATCATTATATAGTTTCTCTGTCAGGTGAGTAGGGGCTTCTTGTGCCCATAGCTCTTGAGAATTATTTTTTCCGGACCAACCGTCAAAATAGTAGGCACCGATCATAGGAATAGTATTGTCTTGTGCCCAACCGTTCTGCGGACATACTATAAATTCTAATACTATAAGGAAAAACAGGCAGAATATCTTAGCTTTCATCTTTTATTTTTTAATTTCCGACAGAGCAATCTAAAAGGAACACCTAAAACTGAAATTAAAACAAGCAAATAAGCACAAGGAGGATAATATTTCTTCAAGTTATCTCTAAAACCCGTATCATCAAATGTTTCTATTCGAATAATGTATTTATTAAAAAGTAAAGATGGAAGAAACTGTACCATAATTCCCAATAATATGTGTTTTTTACATTTCATTGAAATATACCCTTTCTTACAACATTCATCAAGCAACGAAGGATACTCAATTGTAAATGCCTCAAATTTATTATGTCCCCCTCGTTTAGGTATTCTTTGTACATCAAATAATAGGTTATCATTTATACAAAACAATTTAGCCTGATGCTGAGTAAGAAACAAGGAAGTGTGAGGAAACAATCTATTTAACTTCAGATTTTTGTCTATCTTATCAAATTCTGATTTCCATATATTAAACCCATTGCTCCATGAGGACCAATATGAGAGGTGGTACATAAAATCATTAAAACTAGAATAGATTTGACTTTTACGACTCCCCAATAATCCATTTGTATAAAAAATTAGAGTCTTATTTTCTATATTATTCTTTATATCGGAAATAATTTTACTTAGACTTCCTTTTCTAAATAAAGTTTGGCTGTTATGCAATTTTAAAAATTCTCCTTGTGCATAAGTCAACACATAATAAGAATTCATAAACCCTTCGCACTTAGTATAAAAATATCTCAAATTAGGGTACTTAAATTCTTCTGTCAGCACTTTAATTGCCTGATTAGAATCATTATCTGATATAACAACTTCATACTTTTCTAATGGAACATCAGCATTATCTATAAAAATACTTTTCAACGTTTTCCTAACGTATTCCACTCGTCCATAACAAGGAATACAAATTGATAAAAGAGTCATACAAACTATCTTTTTAGTTAGTTTTCAAGACAGAATCCAAGAATTGTTTAGAATAGTTTTTTTCTTCCTCTATTAATAAATTCACTTTATTAAAATCATAATTTAAATGAAGCTTTTCCATTTCAATATTTTCAGTAATAAAGCGATCCTTTAAATCTACAGAATGCAGCAGACTCTCCATTCTTGAATTTAAACTAATACCTTTTAACCCAAATACATAAAAAGGTTTATTAAAATAAATAGCAAAAGCGGTCCCATGAAACGAATTAGACAAAAACATACTACAATTATAGATTAAGGAAAGAAAATCTTGTGGCCCTACTTTGGTAAAATTCTTATCTGCATATAATCGAGGCAATGCATCATTAATAGAATAAATCTTCCAACCTTTTTTCCTTTTAAAATATAAAGCGACACGCTTCATCAAATCGTTCCCCTCAAAGTCATAAATCAAGATATAATTCTTTTCTGAGCCTTTATGCATAAATGTTTCCCAATAACTTCTATCAAGAAGAAAGATTGGATCTAATACTTTTACTCCATTTTTAATATCCAATGACTTCAGGATCTCCACTCCTTGATATTCTCTGACTGAGATGCGATTCATTTTAGACAACATTTCTTTTACAAATTCTTTATCTGTACCAGAAATGTATTCTACAGAAAAACTAGCTGCATACGACACACGTTTTGTTTGTGATAAAGCAAAATCAATATAATAACTGGGATCTTTACCATTAGGAAATAAAGGATTCCATATTTGGTCACTCCCGGCTATAATGATATCAGCACAAGGAGGATTCATTTTTAATTCTTCAAAAGTCTGATAGGTCCTAGCGGTCAAATTCAAATAATTCTTTGTGAATTCGTCAAAACATTTTTTGCGTCCTAGCGAAAATCTTAAATAAGACCATTTAGCTATACGAAACATCCACCTTGTGATAAAGAAACTATTAAGCCTTTCAAACTTTTTACTCGTAAATGATTTCCAATCATATTTTTTATATAAATAGCTGGGACGATAATCAATAACCTTCACCTCATGACCCAATTCTTCCAGATAATGCTGTAAAGCATAGGCTTGCAATGATGCACCGAAATTATATACATCATGACAAGTAATAGTTTTAATTCTCATAACTTAAAATACCTCACAAGTCGGTTCTTCACAACACGCAAAGGATGCTTAAGAAAGACCTTTATTTTTTGTTTCTTCAAAAATGGATTTACTAATAAAATAATATCATTAAGCTGAATAGAGTCATTTCTTAGCATTTCCATTATATTTCTTCGAATAGAAGGCATTTTTGGAGCATTTTTCATTTGTCCCTCTGCAACAATCCTTAGTGAACAGGGTTCGATATGTAAAGAAGAAATAGAGTGTAACAATTCATCTCCTCTTCTCGTAAATGTCAACACTCCGCTCACCCCTTCTTTATTATTACGATATTTAAATCCCCACAAATCTCCAATACGAATATCGGCAGCAGATTCAGTGCATTTAAATTTACATTTCTCATAACAAGCTTTTCCCAAACATGTATCGCTCAAAAACAGACGATAGAAAGTATCACCTTGGGACAGGCGAGAACTGTATATTTTTTCCTTTCCTTTTATCAACAGATTATATGAATCATGCCATCCTGCATCTTTATTACGCCATGAAACATAAGTTACCTTATCAGTAATTTTCTCCACTTCTGTGAGATACTTATTCCACATTAACATAGAAGGTACACCATGACAAAAAAAATCCATCAAGATAAAATTATCCTCCTTTTTAAATTTTTGAATATATCGACGAAAAGAATCTATTTGGCATGGTGTACCTATTACTAAATGCTTATGTGCTCTATTTATTGCTTTAAAACCATTTGTAGTATAACTTTGGATATATTTACTTCCGATACTCGGAAGTAGTTGTTCTACAGTCGTGGCAATATAATGTTCTGCACAATTCATATCAGGATTATAACGAACCACACACACTTTATAATCTCGTTCTATCAAAGCACGCTCCAGTTCAAATCCGATACCCCCGGAAGAGCATTTTCTTCTTACCAAGTCATCTCTACTCCAACCTGCATAACTTTTTATTTCCGTTTTCTCTAAAGCCAAATTATTTTTAGAATAAGAACACACATCCATACATAAGTTGCAATCCGTACATTTATTTGTTTCTCTTATACGAGGTTCATAAAAGCCTTCTGAATTCAAAGATATCTCTATAATATTCATAGGGCATACAGTAGCACATACACCACAACCGTAACAGTCTTTTATAGATGATATATTCATTGAAAAAATGATTTTAATGCATCAAGGTATGCATGTCCCCATTTCAAATCCGGTTCCATATAATTACCTTCTCCCCATTCATTCCACGCATTTAGAAATATTAAACGGTGCTCATCATCTTTGTCTTTAATTGATTCATAGATATCATTTACATGCTTTAAAAAATTGCTTGGAGTAGAATTTATATAAATGCCGGCACGCCTACCGGCACGAGGTGTCCGATCGAATCCCGGAGTTATTACAGGATAACAATTTTCTATTTTATTATCAGAGGTATTATAAAACCGCACAACTTTATTATAATCGTATTTCATCAATGTTGCTCCCAAATACCACCCCAATAATGATTGAATTCTCCGTCTAAAACGTGAGCCAACCGCTTTAGCTTCCGCTTCCCAACGATTATTGCGACAGACTCCATCCATGCCAAGGCTACTAATTTTATGGTAAGAAGATTCACGTCCCGTTGTCATCCCGATAAAATAAATTCCTTTCAACCCATTTTCTTTGGCTAATTTGTTCCAAAGAGCCATAAAACATCCAAGATTCAAGAAATTTAGTGGATCATAAATAACAAAAATAGGCTTACCATCCATCATAATATAACGACGATCTTTAAATGCTGGTAAACAATAATTAAAATGCAAAATATCATCTTCATCACCTAAATATTCCTGCTTTGCAATCATAGGATTACTAACCACTTTATTTCCTTTAATCCATGTTTTTGTTGTCCAATCATGATTTGCCCAACAAAGACAAAATGGAAAATCTGGTTTTCCTGTTTTAAGAACTGATTCAAAAGGCTTTTCCAAAAGCATTTTCCCTCTTCCAAACCAATAATGATAATAACAAAAGCCTTCTATTCCTGCATCGCGCGCCAAAATAGCCTGTTCTTCTTGTACTTGAGGCAAACGAAGATCATAAAATCCTAAATCGGCAGGAATTCGTGGCTGATAATGACCCTTAAATAAAGGCTTCGCTTTAGCAACATTTGTCCATTCAGTAAATCCTTTTCCCCAAAATTTATCATTTTCAGGAATAGGATGATATTGGGGAAGATAAAACGCTATGACTCTTGCTTTATTCTTTATCATATCATTCTTTATTATATTCATCTATTACTTTTTTTGTTTCTTCTAAATAACCACGTCCCCATTTCTGGTCAGGCTCAAGATGATTCCCTTCTGCCCATTCATTCCAAGCATTGATAAAAATAAAATTTTCTTCTTTACTGTATGGTTTAAACTTGTCAAATACAGACTTTAGCCACTTACCATATAATTTCGGAGTACTACCAACAAAAGCTGTAAAGCCTTTACCGATACGTCGGGAAGCATTATCAAAATTAGGAGTTATACAAGGAAACTGACGATAGGAGGGTAAAGGTCTTTTAATTCTATACTTTACATATTTTTTATATGAATACAGCTCTGTTAGCTTTATGTTAAATAGTTTCCCTAATATTACATTGACTAACCTCTTGTAATACTGAAAATTATCCATACAGAAAGGTTGAAAATTTACAGAAACATCAAAGCCATTAGTCATATATTTCTCAACATCATAATGAGTATGTTCAAAAAATGCCAAATATAATTCCATACCATGTTTCTTCGCAACTTCACGCCAAAGTTTTATTGTTCGAGTCGGATTAGGAAACAAATGAATTTTATAAATAATGAAAAAAGGCTTACCGTCAATTCGAATATATCTGGGATCTGAAAAGACCTCAGTACATAAATACTCCATATGAGTAACATCATCCTCATCACTATATTTCTGCTCCATCAATAGATGTTTAGAACTTCCGTCCCAATTACGCGCCCAATTTTCATTAGCCCAACACAGCATGAATGGAAAATCCGGTTTTCCCTCTTGAATAATTTCAGACACTGGTCTTTCCATTAATCGTTTTCCATTAAACCAATAATGATAATAACAAAAACCATAGATCCCGTATCGTTTAGCCATCTCTGCCTGCATTTCTCTTGCTTCAGGTAGACGAAGATCATAAAATCCAGTATCGGAAGGTAACTGTGGTTGATAATGCCCCCAAAAACGCGGCTTTGATTTCGTTACATTTGTCCACTCTGTAAATCCTTTACCCCACCATTCATCATTTTCTGGAAAAGGATGAAATTGAGGAAGATGGATAGCAATCAATCTTTTATTCATAATACAACTCTAATTATTCACCATTAAAGCACTTTAATCTTTTTGCAAGGAACAGTAGCTTGTACGCTTATACGTCAAACATGATTTATTAAAGATACGGCCACAACAGAACCAAAAAACGATGCAATGCTGGCCTGTAACTGACAAACAATTAGCTCCGGTCATAGCCATTAAGTAAAAGAATATAATGCCTAATTCAAATAGGTTATCTTTAAAGTTCCTTACTCCACGGATGACAACCAAGAGTATAAAAATAGAATAACATATTATCCCAAAATATCCTGTTTCATACATTATCTTCAGATATTGCTGGTCGGTTATTGCCATCTTTCCACTAAAATATGCTTCATGTCCATAACGACCGATGCCATCTCCCCAAAAAGTAATTTTCTTAGAATAGAAATCACTAAAAATATTTGTTCTATCCTTTAAAAATGAAGCACTTCCACCTTCTATTAAGTTCTCAAATTTAGAAAGCATAAATATCAAACGATCTTGATCTAAAAAAGAAAATACAATACTAATGCAGCAAACCAAGATGAGTAATAAAAAAAGTACGTATGTACTAAAAGATCGTTTTTGCCCATTGAAAAGACTATTCACTAACAAAGCCAAAGTTATTAATGCCACAAAAGCAATAGGGGCACGTTGCTGTGCTAACAACATAATAACAGCCAAAAAGATTAAAGAGAATGCAATTTTAGTCGTTATCCGTCCTTCCTTATAAGATTTAAACAACAAATAGAAATAAATAATGCCACTTCCATAACTAACCCAATATGGATAAGTCCAAAATGCAGATAAACGTGTCATCTCCAAAAAACGACCTCCTTCATTATCTGTAAATCCAGAAAGTTTAAAATCCACGTACCAACTTGGAGATGTAATATATAATATTAATCCAATGAAACATACCACAAGTACAGGGATTATGGATTTATCAAAAAAATCCCAATCTTTTGAAGTGCTACTTTCACCTACAAAAAAGAAAATAATAGAAAACAGCTGATACCTAACACCTGCAAACCAAAAAGCCTGTGGATAAATATTGGAAAGGCTAGCAATAGCGATAGAAATAGAAAAAAATATAATAAACAAGTCCATTCTTGTTGTTTGATTCCGCAATTTATTAAAACTAATGATAATAGCGCTCAATAAGATTATTAGTTCAAACTTTGCAATTGCAGCTAAACCACACCATACAAGAAGCACATCCACCGTCATTAATAAAAAATAGTTGCATATAAAATATTTTGATAGAAATCCACTAATAGAAGACGATACCATACTTTAAAGACACTATTAAATTTATACTCACTCTATTCTATCAATCCACAAACTTCAAAATAGTAAATCATAAACTATCCAACATTTTTTTAGCTTCCCAAACCTGAGAAGTATATTCGGAAATAATATTTTCTAAATGTTTGCGTATCTCTAATTTATGGTCATTCACATATTGAAAAGCATTTAAAAGTTGCTGATCATTAATGAGATGAACACCATCAACAAGAGTCGTTTCAGGCAGTTCCAAATCTTTAGCAATACCTCTACTTTTAATGCTATATCCAATAGCAACGGTGGGCACACAAGTACTGTAAGCAGAAATAACAGCATGAGTTCTTGCTCCCATAAATACTGTACAGTTAGAAATTACGTAGCGTAATTGACAATAATTCAAACAATCAGCATCTAATAAAGAAATCCGTTTCTCACTTATATATCTATCCTTTACCAAATTACAAATAATCCGGTCATCCTGTGCCCCCCAAAACACATGTGGCACGAGTAGAATATGATAAGATGTATTTTCAATAATATAATCTATTAATTTTATTAGATTCTTTCCAAACAAAGTATTAAATCCATCTTCAGAAGAAACAAAATTACTAATATTAATGCCTACAACTTCGCCAGATGCAAAACAAGACGGTAACTTACAGGCTTCTGCTTTAAGAATAAAGGCAGGGTCCGGAAATAAAAAGATATTTTTCAATCCCCTTTTCAGTAGTAATTCTTTTGTAAGCGATTCTCTTGCGTATATAGCAGAAAAATGCTTCATAGTTTCAAGTTTGCGAAATGTAAGATTTTCCTCTCCAATTGAACATCCCCAAAGAACAGTTCGTATTCGTCGATCATAAAGATATTCATTTGTATAAATCACTTCATTATCTGCATAACACATCATATCCCCTCCAGTGGACAACATAACATCATGTTTGGTAATCTTCCGTAAAAAAGGCTTATATAAATAGTTATATGTGAAGAGATTTCTACTATATTGTTCTTTAACAAAAACATTTCTGATTTTTCTAATTATCTTAAATAGAAAAGAAAACTGTTTTCGTGCTACTAAAGTTACTCTTTGTTCCAATCCTAAAGACCTATCAATTTCTATATTGCTACTATAAACAACCAATTGTTCCCTAGTACATCCCAAAATATCTATAGTAGCTTTTGTTATAGCTTCGCAACCCCTATTTCCCCCGTTTATATGAATTGGTAAATAATATTTCATATTTAATGATATTTATTGGTTCTGTTAATACTTTTTCTACTTGAAACTGCTACATTAAAATTATCCAACATATAACCTGCACCTATTATCACAATCGGAATTTCATTTCGAGGTATATCAAATTGAAACAAATTATCTAATTTATCATATCCAAATGCAACCGACAATGGAATTGTACCAATACCTAGCGAATGAAGAGCATTAATTAAATTCATTGCATATAAACCTCCATCAACATATGCCTGATGAACCTCATAAAAAAGAAAGGCTCTTAAATCTGTAGTGACAAGTATAGATGTATTAACTTGATCCTCAAAACCATGGCACCCCCCTTGCCATTCAAGCAGCTTATGACTATTTTCACCTTGAAAAATATGCGTTTTCCAACCTTGACGATTGCAAGCTGATGGGGTTTGTTGAGCCAATGAAAGCGCTTTCTCAAGAACTTCTTTTGTAAGAAGTGTATTTTCAAAATATCGCAGCGAATGTCGGCTATAAAGTAATGATTCGAAATTTTTATTACATTCAGAAAGAATATGTTCCTTTGTCTCAGGTCTTATACCTGAGACTATGTTTTTATATGTATGATTATTCAACCTATTAAGTAAAGTATTAAACCTCAATTCAATATCTGATATATCAACTCCTGTTTGTTTTGTATATGTTATATAATAATATATTGTTGACATCAAATAGTCGACAAACTCCTTATCCTTATCGTAATACAATGTTACATATTTATCAAGTCTTGTTAATAGATTTAACACTTTTTTCTGTCCAAATCCCTTTCGGGGATTTCTCATAGAAAGTCCTTTTTCAATAGTATGATTCTCACGCAACAGAGTATATTGCATCTTCGCTATATCTCTATCTGTATTGATAGAAGCATTATACTTAACTAGCAACTTAAAAAAATGATACGCCTCCAACATAAATATTTTTCTAAGGTGATATTTCTCAAGGCTTTTTCTAATTAAAAGTTTTAGAGTTTTAATCATGGTATTCAGCGTCTTATAATTTGTTTTAAATAAACCATATCTTTCCACCCCCAAAACATTGCATAAATTTGAAGTTTTAGAATTTTATGATATGATGGGATAAATATATTTGAGATACATCCTGTGAAGAAGACAGTGATAACAGTAACAATTGCAGAACCAATAATTCCATACTTTGGAATAAACAGATAATTTAATATCACGCACAAAAAACATCCCAAAACATTCCGTATAAAAGCCCATTTCTGAATATGCTCTATAATAATAATCTGCCCTCCAGCAGCAGACAATGCCATACCTACAGCTTTAAATGCCATAATTTGCAATACAGGTATAGCCAATGCATATTTTTCACCATAGGTATAAATTATCATCCAATAAGCAGATAGTGAAATTGCAAGTGCCATTAGCAGTGACACCCATGTAGTTATACCTACAAAAGTACGTTTCTTTGCTTCATAGCTATAAGAATCACACTCTTTTTCCCGTACAAGTATAGGAGTTATAGTCTGCACTAAAATAGCAGGAAGAAATAGAATCAAATCAACAAATTTTCCGGCCGTTGCAAAATACCCAACTTCTGTTTTATTCAACATATTACCTATCATAACTTGATCTATACGCTGATAAATCACTATTGCAGCACCGGATAAAAGTAAAGGAAATGATTCTTTAATAAAAAAAGGTACTATTGTCTTATCAAAAGTCCAATTTCTTACTGAGCCCACTATAACTTTATAGCTATAATAATAGCCACTTGCTACCAAAAATGTATCAAAAACCTGAGCTATAATAAAATACTCTAGGGGTGCTTTAAGAAACAATAATCCGATTTTTACTATCGCACCAACCAGAGTTCTAAATATCTCAGATTTGACAATATATTTATTCTCAACTATAGATATAAAATAATTTCTCGACAGTTCCGATATTCCAGTGAAGAGTGTAAGTCCATAAACCAAAATCATTATCGTCGTAAATCTATCTGTCTGAAAAACAAATAAAGACAATACCACTCCTAAATAAGCTATTAAAGAAAAACATACACGAATTATAAAACAAGTGCCAAGAATCGAATTTTTTTTTTCTTTGTTACGTGAAAGTTCTCTTATTTCAATATTACTCATTCCAAATGTAGCTACTATTGTAAATATAGACACATAGCTGATAACATAATTCATAATACCATAATTTTCCGGACCCAAATAACGAGCTACAAGAATCCCCACAAATAAGGCACTAACCATGTTTACTATTTTACCTCCTAAAGACCATACAACATTTGTAACTATGGCTTTCTGTTTAAATGATAGAGTAAGTTTTCTCTTCATTTCACCAATAATTTTGTCATAATATAAAAAATAGGAATTAACACAGAAGTTTTTTTTACTAAGGTGTTCATTCTTGACATATTTTAAACTCACCCTGCAAATTGTAGGAATTTAATCTCTACAGTGCACATCACTTAGACTTTCCATTTCCCATTTCATAACCATAGCCGTAACCATATTTATGACCATAGCCATAACCATACTTATGACCATAACCGTAGCCTACCTTTCTTGAATTCAAATCAATACTATTAATAACTGTAGCCAACTTATCGAACTTCTTCTGATCACGCAACACATTAATATACTGATACCCCAATTTCGGAGTTACATCCGCACGACACACATACACGCACATATCAGCCACACGACTAGCAATAGCAGTATCGGTTACTATAGCAATAGGAGCTGTATCCAAAATGACATAATCATAATGCTCCTTCAACTGAGCTACCACATCTTCCAGTACAGAGCGCGCCATCAACTCCGTAGGATTAGGAGGAATAGGACCACCTGGAAGGATATCCAAATTCGGACTAATATCCGAATGCTGTATCATATCAAAAAGGTTGGTATGTTCCGGATCAGCCAAATAATTGGTAATGCCTTCTGTACGATGGGACAGATTGAATACTTTATTCAATCCCGGCTTACGGATATCCAAACCCACGATGACTACTTTCTTACCCATATAGGCCAAACTGACAGCTGTATTTCCAGCTATGAAAGACTTACCCTCACCCGGCTGTGTGGATGTAAAAAGAATCACTTTTTGACTAGAACCGAGCATGAACAGCATATTAGTACGCAGGCCACGGAAAGCCTCCTCCATCATACCATTCTGATTCTCCTGAACCACAATAGCACCTTTTTCAGGCTTCTTACTTAAAGGAAGTTCACCCAAAATAGGAACATCCGTTATCTTCTCCACATCCTCAGCATTCTCTATCTTATACTTTAATAAATCCTTCAAATAAATGATACCTACAGGAATGCCTACCCCCAATACAAAGGCAGCCAGCAGAACGATCCTCTTTTTAGGGGAAACCGGCTTTTTACTAGGAAGAGCCGCTTTGATGATACGTCCGTTATTGGCAGTGGACGCCAAAGTTATCGCATTTTCCTCACGTTTCTGAAGTAACATGATGTAAAGTGTTGCCTTGATTTCCTGCTGACGGGAAATAGTAAGGAACTCCTTCTCTTGCTGCGGTGCACTGCTAATCCTACCTTCAAACTTTCGTGCCTGACGCTCCAGATTAGACTGCGCTATCTGCAACCCTCTCAATACACTATTCACGGTAGTCTGTACATTATGACGCATGGACTCGATGCCCGTATTGATATTGATTACCGCAGGATTGTTCTCGGAGGAGGTACGGAGCAAACGCTTACGCTCGATCAGCATCGTGTTATATTGATTAATGATGGAACCCAAGTTCTGGTCCTGTAATCCCACATTGGCGGGAATCACCTCGTTCGCATTCTTTGGGTTGTTCACATAGTTACGCAGAGATTCCACCAATCTCAACTGAGTGGCGTTTTCCGTCAGCTGCTGTTCGTACTTCGAACTCTCCTCCAAAGCCAGACGGGCGTCACTGGTCAAGTCAGTCAGTCCGGAACGTTGTTTGAAATCGGCAAGCTCTGTCTCGGCGGTACCCAACTCACGGTTGATGATACCGATACGCTCATCTATGAACTCGGCAGATTTCTGGGCTACCTCATTCTTCTCGTCATTCGCATCCAAGTTGTAGAAGTCGACCAGGCGGTTGATGAAGTCAATGCCCCGCTGTTTCACCGTATTCTGCAAGCTGATAGCGGCAATCGTGGTAGTCTTGGATGTAGGGTCTACAGACAAGTTTTCCACATAGTTTTCCGTCACATCCGTAGGAGAATTGACATAAGCCACCAAATTCATATCTTCTTCCAAAGGAGGAACAGAATCATTTTTAGTAAAACTGAATACTCCCACAGGAGTAGGGAAAACAGCCGGAATACTGTCAAAACTCATTTCTGCCTCATTATCCTCATCATCCAACGTATACTCCACTTTTACATCCAGCTTTCCTCCCGTGGTATATTTAAGATGAAGTTTAGCCCCGGTTTCCAGATTATCCGCCTCTTCGGGAGTCATATAGACTTTTACCGGAGTGGATTTATATAAAGGAGTGTTATAGCCAAAAAAACGCTTTTCACCTACAGAAATATAGAGATTCAGATCATTCACCACTTTTTTGATCAAGGTGCGGGATTTCAGAATCTCTACCTCATTATCGAAATTATTAGTCATAGAAAACATACCCAGGTCCTGAAGAGCACCCATAGGATTACCGGAACTTCCGCTTTTCTTGTCACCCTCTTTGATAAGTACCGCAGCGTCAATATTATAAACAGGAGCTTGAAACCTGAGATAAATAAAGGCACATACAATGCAGATCAATACACTGGCCACGAACCAAGGCCAATAAGCAAGATATTTGAAAAATAAAGCATAGAGGTCAATGTTCTCTTCACGTTGCTCACCGCTTGAGGAGCCATTCTTCTGATCGTCAGTCATATCAACAGTTTGTAATCAACAATTATAATAAGTTTGCTTATTTCAATATAGTTACCAAAAGACTTGCAAGAGATACCAGAATAGATGTAGCACTGATCCACATAGTGGTACTGCTACCGATATCAGAATTTTTCGCCTTCGTCTTATTGGGTGTCACATATAAAATATCATTCTGACGCAAATAATAATAAGGAGATACGACCAATTCAGCATTGTTCAGATTCAAATTGATGATTTCACGCCTGCCTTTCGCATCTTCACGGACCAGTTTAACATTATCACGTACACCATAAACGGTCATATCACCCGCCATAGCAAGTGCCTCAAGTATATTTACTTTCTCATTGCCCACAGTAAAAGTACCCGGACGGTTTACTTCTCCAAGCACTGAAATCTTGTAATTTGCCATACGGACGGTAACAATAGGATTCTCTTTCAGATAAGGTTGCAACCTCTCACGAATAAGATCCTCGGCCTCATTCTTTGTCAAGCCACCGACCGTTAACCGCCCGATGACGGGGAAATCAATCTCACCCTTATTATTTACCAAATATTGCTGGAGAGTGGGCTGAGTGGTAGTGTTGATATTAGTCAACGCTGCATTCAACGGAGTCTGCACCGTAAGATTGAACGGAGCCGCAGCCTGCGGATCACTTGTATTTACTGTAATGCTCAAAAGATCCTTGGGCATGATCTTCGCATCATACAATGGAAGATCCTCTCTATAGCTGTTTACCACCTCGGGATTTTGCATATAGGGTACATTCTTATAAGAAGTACAGCCTGCCAGCAAAGGAAGCAGCAGGACAAAAAATAATAGTTGTTTCAAAGTCTTCATATCAGTTTTTTCAGTTATTATTCAGTTATTTTCCAAATAGACGGGAAAGAAGACCAGTCTTGTGACTTCCCGAACCGGACGTCTCTTCGGCTCTGCGTATCAGATCGGTAAAAGTGAGCTTGTCATGGACCATCTCATAGATAGTCCCCCAGTCCGGAAGAGCGCCTAAATTGCGGTCATCTATAAAAATATCGGCTTTAAGTTTGCGGGAGTAATGATTGTTGCGTTCCTTCTCCTCTTCTGGATAATCACGGTTGACAGCATAAAATTCAAGCCCACGTTCCCGGCAGAAGGAGACAGCCTCGTCTAACAAGTGCCCTTCACGTACAGTCCATAGAATCAGTTTATGATGCTCGTCACGCAATTTCTTCAAGGTCTCAATGGCAAAAGGGATTTCCCTGCCAATGGCAGGATACTTGTGTTCCACAATCGTACCATCAAAGTCTATGGCTATGGTCATTGTCTTTCAATATATAATTTAAATGTTAGCTGATTTCTTTTCCACTATCGGTTCCAATAGCTCTCTTGCAATAGTAACTTTAGCACATCCAAGAATATCGATTTTCACCACCAGACTAGTAGAACCGTCCACTTCACGATAAACATTTCCTTCCAGTCCCACCAATTTGCCACCGTTCACACGAACACGATCACCCAAATGCAAAGGACACGATTCAATAGTAACATGCTCTTCGGCATCATTGACCATCCGCATCAAGCTGTACATCTGATTATCGGGTATGATAGCTACGGGACGGCAACTACCTCGAGATGAACCGGCTATATTGACCATGAAACGCTTTATATAAGGAAGATAGACTATCTCTTTTCGTCTCAACCTATCCGTGCATCGGATGAAAAGAAGGGCAGGAAAGACGATGCGGTCTACCTTTTTACGTTTGCCGTCACGACGGACACTCATCTCCTGCTGAATAGCAACATAAACCTCATAGGATTTTTCACTATCGGACTGATTCTTCAAACGCTGTTGAAGTTTTTCTAGACATGATTTTTCGCTTTTGTTGTTAACAATGGCAACATACCAATGCTTTTCTTCCTCTTCTCTTCGGAATACGCCTACGGCGTCGTCGGTCTTTTGAACCGTCGTACTCAAAGTTTGCTTTGGCATATCTTTGCCTCTATTATTAACATCAATCATAGCGGAATAATCCACCTTAAAAAAGGACATACTCTTACGTAGAGAAAGTCTTTAGGCCGCAAAGGTATGGATTAATTTTCATTCTCGCAATTTCCATGCGGAAAACTGATTAAAAAAAACTTTTTTTTCCTACATTTCATCAAGAAGTAAAGCAAATTAAATTAAGATGACTTAAGTATATATTAATGGAAATCAGACATTTAAGAAAGCGAACTTTATCTTTGTAAAAATGCATCTAATTTTGAATATTCATTTCTTCCTACAACTCTTTATAGGAAAGCATACTATGCGTATTGTATATTTGGTAGTCTGTTAAGCTGAAAGGCAGATTTATATTGTGGTTTCCCAGTCTTATCCTAAAGGAAGATTAATAGACTTTTTTAGGTATTAAAGTAATATGGTTATTTATATAATGAGACCATTTCAAATAATAGATTGAAACGGTCTCGCTTTATTTTTACCAAAACTTATTATGTTCTTTGCTATACTCAAATCCGGCTGCTTTCAACTTCTTTATCAAGATGTCTTTGTCTACATTCATGTCATCACAAAGTTCATCCAAAGAAGTATAACTGTCACGCAACTTCATATTCACCACGCTGAAAAGCATCATTGGGTCATTAGGTAATTCCATATAAATATCTCCTTTTTAAAATCGGGTGCAAAGTTACAAAAAATCTCCTGTAAAACTAAAAGCTTACAGGAGATTTTCTAATGAGAAAAAGGATAATTTTTCCCTTCTTTCTATTATTTAGCTGTTAAACGGAAAGGAGCTTCTTTCTTTATCTTTAAACCATCTGCTGCATTCTCCACGTAATAAATGCCAGGAGCTTCTACCCGAAAAAATGTTTTGTCGATTTTTATATCTCCATTCCGGTAAGCAGCCACCCAATAACCAGTCCCAGCCGAAGGCACTTGCAGAACTTGAGCTACAGAATCATTACAAATTACTCTTATCTCTTTCTCTACATTGAATGATTCCATCCTTCCCTTTCTACTTGCAGGAAAAACGATATATTGATAGCTTGCATTGCTAGGTTCTTTTCCATGTCGGAGATACAAAGAAACCACCTCCCCTTCCACCGTAGCTGGACGATACATTTTCATAAAATCACACCAACGTCCGGTACGTTTGCCAGCTTCGGCAACAAGAGTATCTTTACCTATTACAATATACCCCGTATGATCATGGAAAAAGCGCAAATCATTTTGCATAAAGCACTCCCGATTCGTTATAGGTTTCCAAGCTCCTGATTGCCACACTTCCAACTCTCCTTTCTTCAATCGCTGGTCTATAGAAGTGGTAACGCACAGGGCAGAGTCCGATTGAATGCCAGTACCCAGGCAAACAACAAAATGATCTGTAAATAACCATGCTTTATAGGCTTTCAAACCATCACGATTCACTTCCATGGCTGCCATTCCACATTTACCATCACTCAGTCCACCCACCAGATCTGTCCGGTTATTCGAGTTCTGTCCTTTTGTGGTAGGCATCGGGGCATCATCCTCATAAGCTGTGACACCCGGTATCTTCCTCCAATCCCAAAAAGGAAATACATTCAGATATTCATCTCCGCGTACATAAAAATAAGTGGCACCATCTCCCAAATAATATCCTTTTAAATTATCTTCATTAATCAATTCCGTACCAATCACCCGATTGGAAGACATTTTAACCGTTCCCATCCAGTCCTTACTGCGATGTACCGTGTAATCGGAATCATCAAAATGTTTATGCCCTATCAATGGGTTTCCATGAGCAGGAAAATCCCCTAGCCCCAAATCGGCAGCAGCAAATGCCAGCCCATAGGCTTTATGAATCTGGGCATTATGAAAGAATTGACGCCCCAGCGAACTGATATCCATATATCTATTCCATATAATCCATCTATATCCCTCGTTTATTAAAGAAGTGAGAATATCCATTTGTTGTTTATCAAATTCATAGGTTGTCCCCTGAAATAGACGATAAAAGAAGCTCATGCCCGAAATATAAGCCAACCCGTAATTTCCAAATTGCTGCTGTGGTCCATGCTGGTGAAAACTCCAATCGTTCTTTATACCTTCTTCTCTTCCTAATACAATCTCGGATGCAATGGTATCCCGTGCCGCTTTTACCAGGTTTGCATCATTTTGCAACAGAGCACGCATCAATACATTACCTGCCAGCCATACCTTATTTTGCCCGGTCATGCCGAATTGTGCATTTTCCATCACCCCAATAGCCGCTTCCTTCTCTACTTCCGAAAGCTGATCTTCTAATAAAATAAAAGCGGCGCCCAATGTTTTGGGTATTCCTATCTGATTGTACCACCAATTTAAACACTTTAATTTAGCAGAGAACCAATAATTTAAGGCTTGATGAATAGTTCGTTTGATGGATTCTGACTGATAGTATTTTGTTTGCTTTGAATAATATAATTTGGATAGTTCCAAAATGCGCTCCGCGTGTTGTTTAGGTTCCCAACCGGAGCGTTTAGTATCCAAATAATTAATATCACTCCAAGAACCGTCTTCCTTCATCTTTGCCAAGTAATTCTCTATCTTATTCAAATCAAACGGATAACGTTGGTGAAGTTCTACCACTACCTGATCCGACATCTCGGTTTCCGGGGTAATCCGGATAAAATCGTTATATAATGAGTCCGTTCCTCCTGCACATGGAATCAAGATAGACTTATAATTCTTTTTTATACGATACAGTTCGTCGGTTCCAGTCGCATGGACACTCAAAACACCGCAAAGTAAACAACTGCACAATAATGCATATTTTACAATTCTGTTCATCATGATATTAATTAGATAGTATTACACATCTACAAATATAGAGCAAAAATCGTATATTCAATGCAAATTATACATTTAATAAAAAAGAATCCCATTGTAAACATCACATTTACAACGGGATTCCTAATATATTATATCGGTTTATTTTCCGAAATTATTTGACCTCTTCGAAGTCCGCGTCTTGTATATCTTCTTTACCATTAGCAGAAGAACCCTGATTAGCCTGTTGTCCCGCATCAGCACCCGGCCCTGCCTGAGCACCACCCTGTGCGCCACTCTGAGCATACATTTCAGCGCTTGCAGCCTGGAATGCTGCATTCAATTCAGCCATTGCAGTATCAATAGTAGCCAAATCCTGAGCCTTGTGAGCATCTTTCAGTTTCTGAAGCGCAGCTTCGATAGGAGCTTTCTTGTCAGCCGGCAACTTGTCACCCAAATCCTTCAACTGATTTTCTGTTGAGAAGATCAAGGAATCTGCTTGGTTCAATTTATCGATTTTTTCACGTTCTTTCTTATCTGCTTCTGCATTTGCTTCAGCTTCAGCCTTCATCTTTTCAATTTCGTCCTTGCTCAAACCGGATGAAGCTTCGATACGGATAGCTTGTTCCTTACCTGTTGCTTTGTCCTTTGCAGATACTTTCAAGATACCATTAGCGTCAATATCAAAAGTTACTTCAATCTGAGGCACACCACGACGAGCCGGAGCAATACCAGTCAAGTTGAACTGACCGATTGATTTGTTCTGCGAAGCCATCGGACGCTCACCCTGAAGTACGTGGATAGTAACTTCCGTCTGGTTATCGGCAGCCGTAGAGAATGTTTCACTCTTACGTGCCGGAATAGTAGTGTTGGCATCAATCAACTTAGTCATTACACCACCCAATGTCTCAATACCCATTGACAACGGAGTAACATCCAGCAATACCACACCCTTGATTTCGTCTGTCAAAACGGCACCCTGAACGGCAGCACCTACAGCTACTACTTCATCCGGATTTACACCTTTAGAAGGAGTCTTGCCAAAGAACTTCTCAACCAATTCCTGAACAGCCGGTATACGAGAAGAACCACCTACAAGGATTACTTCGTCAATATCTGAATTGCTCAAACCTGCATCGCTCATGGCTTTCTTACAAGGTTCAAGACAAGCTTGAATCAAGTTGTGAGCCAAAGCTTCGAATTTAGCACGAGTCAATGTTTTAACCAAGTGCTTAGGCATACCGTCTACCGGCATGATGTAAGGCAAGTTGATTTCAGTAGATGTAGAAGAAGACAATTCAATCTTAGCCTTTTCAGCAGCTTCTTTCAAACGTTGCATAGCCATCGGATCCTTTGTCAAGTCTGCACCTTCGTCATTCTTGAACTCCTGTACCAACCAGTCAATGATTACTTGGTCGAAGTCATCACCACCCAAGTGAGTATCACCGTTAGTAGAAAGCACTTCGAATACACCACCACCAAATTCAAGGATAGAGATATCGAATGTACCACCACCAAGGTCGAATACAGCAATCTTCATATCTTTGTGAGCCTTATCAAGACCGTAGGCCAAAGCAGCGGCAGTCGGTTCGTTCACGATACGTTTTACTTCCAAACCTGCAATCTGACCAGCTTCTTTAGTAGCCTGACGCTGAGAATCCGAGAAATATGCCGGAACGGTGATAACGGCTTCTGTTACTTCTTGTCCCAAATAGTCTTCAGCTGTCTTTTTCATCTTCTGAAGAATCATAGCTGAAATTTCCTGTGGAGTATAAAGACGTCCGTCAATATCTACACGCGGAGTATTATTGTCGCCTTTCACTACTTTGTAAGGCATACGTGCCACTTCTTTCTGCACCTGATCCCAATTTTCACCCATAAAACGTTTGATGGAGAAAATGGTGCGTTGTGCATTTGTGATTGCCTGGCGCTTTGCAGGATCACCAATTTTACGTTCACCACCATCAACAAATGCAACGATAGACGGAGTGGTGCGTTTACCTTCGCTATTAGCGATTACTACCGGTTCATTACCTTCAAATACAGAAACACATGAGTTTGTAGTTCCTAAGTCAATTCCAATAATCTTTCCCATAATTGTATATCTTTTATTTATTTGTTTTTCAATTAAACTATTTTGCGTGCGAATGGTTCACGGAGAGTTTCTTTTTTTCTTCGGTGCACCAACCGCACGACTTTTAGGAAACAAACCTTGTGCCAAAAAGAAGATACCGGGAGAAGATGACAGATTACTGACGAAATGGCAGAAAAGAGCGCAATATAGGCAGAAAAAGATGTCAAAATATATTGCGGACGCTTCTCCGGACGCTTCGCGAACACTTAATCTACTGTTATTCAATACGATAATGGTATGCGCGCGGACGCTTTGCGGACACTATCGCGGATTCCCCACCTATTATATAAGAAATAAAGAAAGAAACATAGAAAACTTAGGGTGAGCGTTTTGAACTTTTTTCCAAAAGAAAGCCCCCTTCCTCCCTTCAAAAGGGGAAAGCTGCGCAACATTCTCACCCTCCTCATAACAGAGAAAAAACAGTCAAGACATCATTGGAAAACAATGGCGGTAGTTTCCAAAAACAATGGCGGTTGTTTTTAGAAACTACCGCCATTGTTTTTTCTCAGTCTTTTGATGACCTTTTACTGCTTTTTCAGCACCAGCAACTCATTGCCATTTTCGCCTAGCAAATAGACTTTTCCATCTTTCATGCTGAAACTCTTTGTCTCATTCAAGGCATTCAACACTGCCGTTTCAGTAGCCATATCGGGACACATCATCATGGTTGCTGCTATCTGTCCGAAACTCAATGCTTCGGGTTTGTCAGCATCTTGAATCATAGCCCCATTGATGGTGTTACAACCCACATTGCCATACACACGGCTTTCTTCCACATTGAATCCTATGAACGGAACAATTTCAGCATTACCTACTGCCTGGTTTCCATTCACAGTTTCAATAGACCATTCACCGGCAAGATCTGCTACAGATACTTTAGGAGCAGCTTTCTTTTCCAATGTCATCAGCGGTTTGCCATCCTGGTTGCACAATGCAATCACTTCGGGCTGGTCGGATACAGTCTGGAAAGAAGTAACTTTATCCAATGCACCCAATACCATCTGTTCGGTCTTCATATCAGGACACATCATGCGGGTACTTCCTATTTGTCCGAACTTCAAGGCACCCGGCTTTAATGAGTCAGCTTCAAAGCTTCCCATCATACGGTTGCATCCGCTATTTCCATAAATACGTTTTTGGGCTACATCAAAACCGATAAAAGGCATGCGGTCTGTAGAAACCTTTTGCCCGCCTACTTCTGTAATATTCCATTCTCCATCCAAAGCAGAAACCGACAACATATTTTTGCCACTGCCACACGATACCATTAATGCCCCGGCAAATACAGCCATAAGCTTTACAACTAGTTTTTTCATTTTACTTTTTTGTTAAATCCGTTAGTTTAAGGCGCAAAACTAACTATTTTATTGTTTACAATAGCAATAATATACAGATTTTTTATACCTTTGCCTTAATTTATATATACTAACAATTAAGGCTATGAAAAGGTTTTTAACAGCATTATTTTTAGCAGTAAGTTGCAGTTTAGGCATTTATGCACAAAACGGATACATAGTAACTACAACCTCACAACAGGGCGGAGTATCTTCCGTAGAATCACCTGAAAAACAGTTCATTGACGACCATTTTAAATATTATAACCTGTGTGACTGGACGCCGGGAATGAAGTTCATGGTCATTCCGGAACGTAAAGATATTATTATCCCTCCTTTCAAATCGACGGAAACCGATAAAGATGTGGATACCGGAGATTTAAAATATAAAATATTCGAATATTTAGGTGCAGAAACCACCGACCGTGGATTCGTACATTTCAACTTTGAATGCGAAGGAAAGCAATATTATCATGAGCTGAAAAACATCACCTTAGAGCAGTATTGCCTGAAACCCAAGGCAGGCATCCCTACCCTTGCCTATTTGGGAGATGTGGATATTGCCAAAGACCTGCTGGAAGGACAAACGCTGTACATGCGTACCAACAAAGTCCGCATAGATGATCCCAACAGCACCGCCGGTTACAAAGAAGTGACCATCGGCATGAATGAAGAAGTGACCGTAACCGCAGTGGGCGTAGGCAGCCGTGCATTCCCCGTGAAAATTGTATTCCAAGACAAGAAAGGAAATACATATTATCAGCCCGTAGCTATTTCAAAAACCAATTGCGGCATGGTAGACAGTGACTTTATCATGGAAAACAAGAATAAGTATTTCCCCAACTCATTCAGTTTCAGCGATTCCAACGCCAAGAAATCCGAGAACCTGATGAGCAAATATGGTAAGAAGCCCGTTTATCTGAAAGCAGAAACCGAATGTATGGATGAAGAGGATAATCCTGTAAAGCTTCCCCGGTATACCCAGTTCATCATCAAAAATATTATCTCGCAGAATGGCACTCCTTACGTTATTTTAGAGTTACTAGGCATGGACCAAAAGACATATAAAGTGAAGACCACATTTACCCACACCAACGTAGTGAATGTGATATTACAATCCGATAACTATTTTACCGATATATTTGGCATAGGCAACCTGCGTGCCAAATATCCCGATATTACGGAAGAAATATGGGGCTTGATCAGCCAAGGAGAAGTGCGCAAAGGTATGACAACGGATGAATGCCGGTTATCACTGGGAGATCCCATCCGGGTACACATGGTAATGGGTGGAAATGAAACCTGGTTCTACAATAGAAAAACCTTGGATTTCACCAATAAGAAACTGCAACGTATCAACTAATACCCAAAATATTTTGTTATCTTTGCCCGGTGAACGGTAATGTTTGCCGGGCATTTTATTTTAACAAGAATAAAAAACAGCAAATGGGTAAAGTATTAATTATCGGTGCAGGCGGTGTAGGTACTGTCGTAGCACACAAAGTGGCTCAGAATCCGGATGTATTTACTGACATCATGATTGCCAGCCGTACAAAATCAAAATGTGATGCAATCGTAAAAGCTATCGGTAATCCTGCTATTAAGACTGCACAGGTAGATGCGGATAATGTAGACGAACTGGTGGCACTGTTTAATAGTTTCAAACCCGAAATCGTGATCAACGTAGCTCTGCCTTATCAGGACCTTACCATCATGGAAGCCTGCCTGAAAGCCGGAGTGAACTATCTGGATACAGCAAATTACGAACCGAAAGATGAAGCTCACTTTGAATATAGCTGGCAGTGGGCATACAAGCAGCGCTTTGAAGAAGCCGGACTGACCGCCATCTTGGGTTGTGGTTTCGATCCGGGAGTAAGTGGCATTTATACAGCTTATGCAGCCAAACATTACTTTGACGAAATGCATTATCTGGATATCGTGGACTGCAATGCAGGCAACCATCACAAAGCATTTGCCACCAACTTCAATCCCGAAATCAACATCCGCGAAATTACTCAGAACGGACGTTATTATGAAGATGGCAAATGGGTGACTACCAAACCGCTGGAATTCCACAAAGATTTGACATATCCTAATGTGGGTCCGCGTGATTCTTACCTGCTGTATCACGAAGAACTGGAATCATTGGTGAAGAATTTCCCAACGATCAAGCGTGCACGCTTCTGGATGACTTTTGGTCAGGAATATCTGACACATTTACGTGTTATCCAAAATATCGGAATGGCGCGCATTGATGAAATAGACTACAATGGCGTGAAGATTGTTCCGTTACAATTCCTGAAAGCCGTACTTCCCAATCCGCAAGATTTGGGAGAGAACTACGAAGGTGAAACTTCTATCGGTTGCCGCATCCGCGGTATCAAGGACGGTAAGGAACGTACTTACTATGTATACAACAACTGCAGCCACCAGGAAGCATACAAGGAAACAGGTATGCAGGGCGTGAGCTACACCACAGGTGTTCCTGCCATGATTGGAGCCATGATGTTCCTGCAAGGATTGTGGAAACGCCCGGGTGTATGGAATGTAGAAGAGTTTGATCCGGATCCATTCATGGAACAACTGAATAAGCAAGGTTTGCCTTGGCACGAAGTGTTTGATGGCGATTTGGAACTTTAAATAGTGGTCAGTGGTTAACGATGAGTGGTTAATACCTGCGGTATGGCAGTGCGACTAACCATTTATTGCTAACCACTAGCCATTAATCACTAATCATTAACCACTAATCATTAACCACTAATCATTAACCACTAATCATTAACCACTAATCACTAAAAAAATGAACGTAGGAGATAAAGCCCCCGAAATATTAGGCTTGAACGAAAAAGGAGAAGAAATTCGTTTAAGCGACTACAAGGGAAAGAAGATAGTGCTCTACTTCTATCCCAAAGATATGACTTCAGGTTGTACCGCCCAAGCGTGCAATCTGCGTGATAACTATTCCGAACTGCGTGCCAAAGGTTACGAAGTAATCGGCGTAAGCGTAAACGATGCTAAATCGCATCAGAAGTTTATTGAGAAGAACGAACTGCCCTTTACACTCATTGCCGATACTGACAAGAAGTTAGTAGAACAATTCGGCGTATGGGGAGAAAAGAGCATGTACGGACGCAAATATATGGGTACATTCCGTACCACTTTTATTATTAACGAAGAAGGCGTAATCGAGCGCATCATTTCTCCCAAAGAAGTGAAGACCAAAGAGCACGCACAACAAATTTTATAAACTAAAAAAGCTTTATGGCAAAAAAAGATAACGAAGAAATTCCATTTACAGCAGGTCCGGGCGCCGGAAACGGTGAAAAGCTGAAAGCCCTGCAAGCAGCTATGGACAAGATAGAGAAAAACTTTGGTAAAGGCTCTATCATGAAATTGGGCGACGAGAATATACAGCAGGTAGAAGTAATCCCCACCGGTTCAATTGCCCTAAATGCCGCCTTAGGTGTTGGTGGCTATCCCAAAGGCAGAGTGATTGAAATCTATGGTCCCGAATCATCCGGTAAAACCACATTGGCTATCCATGCCATTGCAGAGGCTCAGAAAGCGGGCGGCATTGCAGCATTCATTGATGCTGAACATGCTTTCGACCGTTTCTATGCTTCCAAACTGGGCGTAGATGTAGACAACCTGTGGATTTCACAGCCCGACAACGGTGAGCAAGCTCTGGAAATTGCCGAGCAATTAATCCGTTCGTCAGCTATTGATATTATTGTCATCGACTCTGTTGCAGCATTGACACCGAAAGCTGAAATAGAAGGTGATATGGGTGATAACAAAGTAGGTTTGCAGGCACGCTTGATGTCACAGGCTTTGCGTAAGCTGACTTCTGCTATCAGCAAAACGAACACGACTTGCATCTTCATCAACCAGTTGCGTGAAAAGATCGGTGTAATGTTCGGTAATCCCGAAACAACCACGGGTGGTAACGCTTTGAAGTTCTATGCTTCCGTGCGTATCGACATCCGCCGTTCTACACAGTTGAAGGATGGCGAAGAAGTGATCGGTAACCAGACGAAAGTAAAGGTAGTGAAAAACAAAGTTGCTCCTCCTTTCCGCAAAGCAGAATTCGACATCATGTTTGGTGAAGGAATCTCAAGAGCCGGAGAAATCATTGATTTGGGAGCTGACTTGGGAATCATCAAAAAAAGTGGTTCCTGGTATAGCTACAATGAAACCAAATTGGGTCAAGGCCGTGACGCTTCCAAGCAAGTCATTCAGGACAATCCCGAATTGGCAGAAGAATTGGAAGGGTTGATTTTCGCTGCATTAAAAGCTAAAGAATAATCAAATAAGAAAGGGAAGCATCTTTGAATGATGCTTCCCTTTTCTAATATTATATTATATCGAATTTATTTCTTCAATTCGAATCCCAGCATCAAACCATCATAGGCTCCTGCCACACTATTAATAGTAGCGGCTGTAGAATTAACCTTAGATGTGGCACCGGTAATAAGTTTCAATACAGACATTAATTTATCCGCATTAAAAACTAAGCTCATATCATTCCCGGTCACCGTAACATGGGCAACAGTCTTCACTCCCAGCTTACCCTTCATTGTAATGGTCTTTGCTTCATTATCGAATGTGTAAGTGCCGCTTGTAGTACGCTTCTTAACGGTATATGAGTAAGTGCCATCTTCATTAAAAGTATATTGGCAACCATTCATACCCACCTTATCATATACTATCTGCATCTTTTCTTCCACCTCTTTGGCTGCTACTTCTCCACCGGCTTTAGCCAATAGGTTTTCGCTTTCAAACTGGCATTGCGGGCCTACATATTTCCATGTGCCAATAATAGAAGATTCGGTAGTAGCCTTATCTCCCACAACAGCTTTTGCCACACCGGTCAAGATGGACTTCAAATCCTGTGCATCTGCGTGTACAGCAACCATACTCATCAGTACCATAACACACAACACACTCAAAAAATTATTTTTTCTCATATTCTCATAGATCTTTTAGAAATCAGCATGCTTTGAAGCTCATATCCAATCCTTTTACAGAGTGGGTCAATGCACCAAACGAAATAAAATCCACACCAGCCTGAGCATAAGGCAACATCGTATCATAAGTAATGCCGCCCGAAGATTCGGTTTCGCAACGTCCGCCTACTATTTCTACCGCCTTACGGGTATCTTCGGGTGTAAAGTTATCGAACATGATACGGTCTACACCTTCCGCCAATGCCTGATTCAGCTCATCAAAGTTACGGACTTCCAGTTCTATTTTTAAGTTCTTGCCTTTCGCCTTGCAGTATTCTTTGGCACGAGTCACCGCATTGTGAATGCCACCGGCAAAGTCTACATGATTGTCTTTCAACAGAATCATATCAAACAGGCCGATACGATGGTTACATCCTCCACCTATCTTAACAGCCATCTTTTCCATGATACGCATACCCGGAGTGGTCTTTCGGGTATCAAGTACACGGGTCTTGGTACCTTCCAGCTTCTGCACATATTTGTTGGTCATGGTAGCAATGCCACTCATGCGCTGCATAATGTTCAGCATCAGACGTTCTGTCTGGAGCAGTGATTGCACTTTGCCTTCTACCACCATTGCCACATCACCCGGTTTCACGTGAGTTCCGTCCTGAATGAATACTTCAACCTTCATCGTGGGATCAAAACGATGGAATACTTCTTTGGCTACTTCAATACCTGCCAATATACCTTCTTCTTTAATCAGCAATTTAGATTTACCCATTGCATCTGCGGGAATACATGACAAGGTAGTGTGGTCACCATCACCTATATCTTCAGCAAAAGACAGGTCTATCAATCTGTCTATCAAGTCTCTTACTACTAATTCATCCATAATGTTGTCGTTTTTTTATAATTTGATAGGCAAAGGTAGAGAATTTCCGTATTTTTGCAAAGCAAACCAGACAAAGAACGTATGAAATTTACATTATTAGTAGTAGGACGCACCGTAGAGAAACATTATATTGCCGCCATTAGTGACTATGTGGAACGTACCAAGCATTTCATTTCTTTCGATATGGAAGTGATTCCGGAACTCAAGAATACCAAAAGCCTGAGCATGGAACAACAGAAAGAGAAAGAAGGGGAATTAATATTGAAAGCCTTGCAGCCGGGCGATGTAGTAGTATTACTGGATGAACATGGAAAAGAATTCCGATCTGTAGAGTTTGCCGAATGGGTGGAACGAAAGATGCATACCGTCAATAAAAGATTGGTATTTATTATTGGAGGTCCTTACGGATTTGCCCAAAAAGTTTATGAGGTGGCTCAAGAAAAGATTTCATTGTCTAAAATGACTTTTTCCCACCAGATGATACGACTTATCTTTGTAGAACAACTATATAGAGCAATGACAATACTGAATAACGGACCCTATCATCATGAGTAATAGTGGTTAGCGATTAGTGGTTAATGATTAGTGGGCTGCGCTGTGATACCGCAGGTATTAACCACTAATCACTAACCACTAACCACTATTCCCTCCCTATTTCAAAATCCACACATACCGGCAAGTGGTCACTATATCCGCCATGATATTTCTTGCCCCAGTATGTACGCATCGGAATATCACCACCATATTTCTCATCTTCTTCCAAAAGGAACGGATGCCTCAGAATCTGAGCCTTGTCATACGAAGTGCGCATGCCATCATGTCCCTGCAACAAGAAACCGGAAACAATTAATTGATCCAGCACTCCCCATTCTCCACGATAACGGTATGTACCTTCCTTACGGCCATCCATCAAGTTATATAGCTTCTTGGCTTGTATTTCTCCTTTCGGAGCAACAGCACCCAGCACCTTAGCAATCGAGTTATTAGTAGGATAATCATTAAAGTCACCCATAATCAATACATTGGGATGCTGACGGACATTCATAATTGAATCTGCCGCAATGTTCAATATCTGTGCTGTAAAAAGACGATAAGGTTCACTCACTTCTTCACCACCGGCACGAGATGGCATGTGGCAAACAAATACGTCCAGCGTATCACCTGATGCCACCTGTCCTATCACATGAAGAATATCACGTGTGGGACGGCGGTCTATTTCCTTGTAAGGAATAGGAATGCAATTCTTGTCCAACAACTTGAAGCTTCCCCGCTGATAGAGCAAAGCGACATCAATGCCACGCTCATCGGGAGAATCGGTCATCACATAGCGATAACCGGCCTCACGCAAGGGAGAATGCTCTGTCAAGTCTGTCAGACAACGGTCATTTTCCACTTCGCACAGTCCCACTAAATCGGGAACATCCTGGACGCCTGTAGCTATAATTACTTTCGCTATTTTGGCTAGTTTATCATTATAACGCGCCGGAGTCCATCCTTTCGGTGCATCCGGTAAAAACTCATAGTCATTTTTCAATGTGTCATGCTGACAGTCGAACAGATTCTCTACATTATAGAACATCACTCTGAACGGCTCTTGTGCATACGTCACCCCTACCAGGCAACACAGACAAAGGAATAGGATTGCTTTTTTCATATTATTTATTTTGTCGGTATATTTACCAGTACATCCAGCAGGTGGCGCCAGAATTTATCTACAGTCGGTATCAGCATACGCTCATCGGGCGAGTGCACGCCACGCAATGTGGGACCGAAAGAAACCATATCCAGTGACGGATACTTTTCGAGGAACAAACCACACTCCAATCCGGCATGGATCGCTTTTACCTTCGGTTCTACTCCGAATAATTTCTTATAGCTTTCCACAGCCACTTTCAGAATAGGAGAAGCGGGATTGGGCTTCCAGCCCGGATAGCCGTCGCCTGTTGTCACTTCTGCCCCACCCAAAAGGAAAGCAGAACGAATCATTTCTGACATATCCTGACGTGAAGAAAGGATAGAACTGCGCTGGCTGGTCACAATCTTAATCTTGTTTCCTTCCACTTGCTTGATGGAAGCCAGATTGGAAGAGGTTTCCACCAGACCCGGAATATCTTGGCTCATTGCATAAACTCCATTGTGAACTGCATACACAGCTCTCAGCAAATGACCGACAGTAGCCATATCTATAGCTTCTTGACAAGGAGTTTCCGAAGAAAGTTCTGTTCTCAGATTAGGCTCTGTTACGGCAAATTCATTTTCCAGTTCGGCAGTGTAGATGTTCAGATCCACACGGATAGATTCCTTATCTTTCATGGGCACAGCACATAGGGCGCTAGCTTCACGGGGAATGGCATTGTGCAAATTTCCACCATCTATTTCACATACATATAAGGTATATTTAGAAGCCAACTGAGTGAGAAAACGATTCAATAATTTATTGGCATTTGCCCTACCTTTATTTATATCATCACCGGAATGTCCGCCTGTCAGTCCTTTAATTGCCACACGGAAATAGAAATAATCCTGCGGAGCCGGAACAGGTTGATAAGTAAATTCAGCAGTCGTATTTGCGCCTCCGGCACAGCCGATAAACAATTCGCCTTCATCTTCCGAATCCAGATTAATCAGAATATCCCCGTTCATAAATCCGGATTTCAAAGCAAATGCGCCGGTCAGTCCGGTTTCCTCATCTACCGTAAAAAGGCATTCCAGCGGACCATGTTCAATATCTGTTGCTGCCAGAATGGCAAGTTCTGTTGCCACACCAATACCGTTATCGGCTCCCAGCGTAGTACCTTTGGCTTTCAGCCATTCGCCATCTATCACTGTCTCGATAGGATCGGTCAGAAAATCATGTTCCACATCACTGTTCTTCTCGCAAACCATATCTATATGTGATTGTAAAATTACGGTCTTCAGGTTCTCCTTGCCCGGAGTGGCAGGTTTCTTGATCAAGACATTCCCCGCTTCGTCTGTCGTTGTTTCCAAACCATGTTTTTCACCAAAAGCTTTCAAATAAGCAATTATTTTTTCCTCTCTCTTTGAGGGACGGGGCACCTGGCATATCTCTTCAAAATAATGAAAGACAGAGGTCGGCTTCAAATCCTTTTTATCCATGTTCATAGCGTTGTTTAGGCAGATTCCTATCGGGATTCTGCAAAAATTAGTTAAATTAATATCTTTATCAAGACACTTCCTCTTTTTTATGATAAAAAGAGAAAGCTAAGTCACTGCAAAAGTCTATATTTGCTCCGCAAAATTAGGTTACGGTTCGGAAATGCTCAAATAAATTTGGCATTTCGCTTGCCTTGCACTAACTTTGCACCACAAAAATAATAGAAATGCTTGATACTATCTTTATAACAGTGTTAATAGTTGCTATCTGCATAGCATTATTATGTATAGGAATCTTTCTGAAAGGAAAGTTCCCAAACACACATGTAAGTGGTAACAAGGCACTTCGCAAGCAAGGAGTGGGATGTATACAATCACAAGACCGTGAAGCACGCCAGCCCAATAAAAAAGCGATAGCCGAAGTGGAAAAGCCTAAGAAGAGAGAAAATAATTAATAAAAAATATACGTGAAAAAGATTATGAAAAGAACAAATTTCATCCTGAATGGATTTTTAGCACTAGCTACCGTGTTGGTATTTGCACAATGCACCGACAAAAATAACAATGCTGCAACTACTGCCGCTGCTCCGGCTGCTGGTGTTGCCGGTTCTTCTAACATGAAAATCGCTTATGTGGAAATCGATTCACTGCTCACCAAATACAATTTTTGGAATGACTTGAACGAACTCATGATAAAGAAGGAAGAGAACATTCGCACCACTTTGAACGAAAAAGGCAAAAAACTGGAAGCTGAAGCCAGAGAGTTTGAACGTAAAATTCAAAACAATGGTTTTGCTACTCGCGAACGTGCTGAACAAGAACAGATGAGATTGATGAAACAGCAACAGGAATTGCAGGCTTTGCAACAGAAACTGAGTGATGAACTGGCTTCTGAGAACCAAAAGAACAGCTTGCAGTTGCGTGACTCTATCAACTCGTTCCTGAAAATATACAATCAGACCAAAGGATATGATATGATTATCAGCAACACCGGTTTTGATAACTTGCTGTATGCTAATCCGGCTTACAATATTACACAGGAAATCATCGACGGCCTGAACGCACGCTATACTCCGTCTTCAGTAAAAAAATAATTTCTCTATATAATTAATCAAGCGCGGCTTGCATGAAAATACGGTTCATTCATTTTTTGAAACCGTAAGATCTATGCAAGCCGCGCTTATTTTATGCACATCCATCAAACAAAAACACTTTCCCAAGCGTTTTACTATAAATAATAAAAGGAGAACATTATGGAAAAGTTTGAAGATTTAATCACCTCTAATATCCCTGTACTAGTTGATTTCTTTGCTGAATGGTGCGGACCTTGCAAAGCAATGAAGCCCATTCTGGAAGAATTAAAAGAAATGAAAGGAGAGAAAGTAAGAATTGTGAAAGTGGATGTAGATAAACATAAAGAAATTGCAGCCTACTATCAGATTCAGTCTGTACCTACCTTGATGATTTTCAAGGATGGCAAACAGCTATGGAGACAAAGCGGAGTGATGCGTGCCAATGATTTAAACACTATACTATCGCAATATGAATAATTAATGAAAAGGACGATCATATGCTTTATGCTGGTTGCGGGACTAAACGGGCCTCTTTTTGCTCAAACTGTACCTCAGGAGAAAGCGAATGAAAATACAGGAAAAGTAATCCGAATGGATAAACAAATGTTCTTGGATTCCGTTTTTGATTACACTACCGGTTCCACCGACTGGAAATATAAAGGTGACAAACCGGCGGTTATTGATTTCTATGCTAATTGGTGCGCTCCTTGTCATATGGTTGCTCCTTTATTAAAAAGTTTGGCAAAAGAATACAGAAATCAGATTGTGGTTTACAAGGTAGATACAGATAAACAGAAAGAATTATCTGCTGCCATGGGAATCCAATCACTGCCAACTGTTATTTTTATTCCGATGAATGGCCAGCCGCAAATCATTTTAGGAGCTGCAAATAAGGCTACATTCAGACGGGCAATAGAAGAAGTATTATTAAAAGCAAAATAGTTAGATACATAAAGTAAAAGCGGAAACCTCACGGTTTCCGCTTTTTGGGTTAAAATTTAAAAGAGAGTTCATTAAACCAATTATGGTTCAAAAGGATAAGGCCAATAAGTCGTTTTGGCAGATAGTGTAAATACGTTATCCGGATTATCTGTATCTGTCAAAGTTATCAAGGTTGGCTGCCTTTTATCATTTGCAACAACCGTAAATGTCTTTGTTGAACTGGTGCTAGTTCCTAGTGGACGTGCCAGATTATAGATGGCATAATTATTCCAATAATCTAATCCTGACCCTGCTACACTACCTGCATACTGGATAGAGAATTGATCTCCGGCTACTTTTTTATACGAATAAATCAATACTCCCGGCTCCGCTGTATTATCTTTTACTCCTGCAAAGCAGAATCCATAAAAACCACTTAATGTCCCCAGATAAGCATAATAAATATCACGGTCATTAGGGAAAAGATATTTAGTGAATTCAATATCCCATTGGCTTTTTCCATAAGCTCCTAAATTATCATAATGAAAATACCAGTTGCGGGATAAAAGTTGGTCAACAGCATCGGGTAGAACCTCAGTAAACACAGTACCTGATTTTTGGTCTGTCAATATCACCTCTTTATCTGTTCCCACAGACAGTTGCATTTCAGAGATTTCAATTCCTCCCAATTCCAATGGTTCATAAAACACAATTCCCGAAGGAACAATTCGATAAGAACCTGTGCTCATTGCTACTTCATTATTCTCTCCCGGATAAGTGACTGTAATTGTCCGGTAAGAAACACTTGCCGAAGCTTCCTTTCCATTCATATCTACCTTGTAGCTTTGAGCCACATCTTTCGCATCTGTTTCAAGATACTGCTCCATCAGCTTTTCCCACTCTGTATCGGCAGATATAGGAGTCATAATAATGCGGTTACCTGTCTTTTTTCCTTTCATGGTTACTTTTTCAGGCGTAGCTTCCAAAATCAAGAATTCATAATCACCAGCCATTCCGCTATCTGTAGGTCCTATGCCATCGGGGTTTTTAGGTTCGGAAAAATAGTGGAACAAACTGTTGTGGGTATTAAAGGTCAGCACCGGACCACTGTCACCTATTAACTCATACATACTGGTTTCCGTTACTCCGGCACCACCACGCTCTGTAGATACGGTTACATCATCGTTCGCATCAAACTTCACCAAAATGGTATAACCGCCATACTTTTGTGTCTTCTCCGGAAAATATTCCATGATCCATCCATTAGATGCACCAATTAAGACTTCCTTATTCAGCTTTAAAGCTTTATCCATCCTGTCAGCTGCAGAGTCAGGAAATATATCCTCATCATCTTTCAGACACGACTGAAAAACGAAAGGCAATGTCAACAATAGCCAAAATATCTTTTTCATACACTACATCATTTTAAAAGTTATCAAAATTAAAATCCTTAACTTTACTTTCATGTTGCAATACCGTATCACGCAATTCATTTAAATCGATATTCCATGAAGTCAACATGTAATTATAAACTATTTCAAATTTAGTTTCAAGCGTGGTGCGACCATTCGTACCTGCTTTCTTCATCTTATTCTCCCATTCCTCTGCCGTATTAGTGACGTAGATAGAAATTAATTCCACAAAATCCTCGTCTACCGCGCTGGAAGAATATGGGCTAATAAAACCATAGGGTAATGATTCATCCTCACTGCTATAAGTTGTATTCCAACTATCTTTTACATAATCCCCTCCACTTATTTCGTTGAAGTCCGTAGAATAGGGTTTTGTTTGATGCAAAATATGTGCAAACTCATGATGAATCGTTTTAAAGTAATAATAATTAAGAGCTGATACATCGGTAACGTCAATATCATTCACATTATACAGAGTTATCATCAAGCCACCTTCTGCCGTACCCAATATCATTGTACCATTGTTACGATAAGCAGGAGAACCTACGAAATGAATCATCTTAGGAAAATAAGAGCGTATGAATTCAGTACTTCCCGTTACTTCATCGTAAACATCCAAACAAAGAAATTTCACTAACTGGGCCAGTTGTGTCGCTTTCTTAAAATCAGCGGGAACCAAGTTATAATTCCGGTCAGATAGAATATCCTCCATCCGGTATTTCAAGTCTATATTATAATCATTAACCAGATTAGCGGCAATCCAACGGTCAAATCCGTTTTCTGTCTGCTGAGAATCTTTTATCACACTCGTGCTGCTCAAGTCATCTTCCGAACATGCAGAAAATGAAACGACAACCAGCATCAATAATAAGTAAATTATATTCTTTTTCATTGTTCTTCTTTTTTAAGTGTCACATATTACCATCCTTTTTTATCTGGGATTAGGTTCATATCCGGCAGATACTACATCCGATGGTATCTGCAATGCACATCGGTTATCACGTGTCTTCAATACATTTTCTGTTACCGTAGCAACAGCTCCACTCTGAATAATGCGACGGGTAACCTCAATGCCATATCGTTTTACATCAAACCAACGCAATCCCGTGTGAATCGTTTCATGCCTGCGCATATATAAAATTGTTTGAACAAAAGCCTCTTGTTCGCCGGTTTCTACAGCAAAATCAGGATGCAGTTCCTTTATCGGGGTAGGATTATCCGGAGTGAAATACTGATAATTATTTCTCCAAGCCATTACAGACTCTTCAGTCAATGCTTTACCATTTTTCACCGTATTCGCTACCCACGTATTCATATCGGCCAATGCTTTTGCATATTCTTTCTGCATGATATAAGCCTCTGCACGGGTCAGCAAAGTTTCCTCCGCGGTAAAGGCTGCATAGACAGCACGAGTATATCCAGTCTGAGCGACAGCATCCGTATACTCAAATAAATAGGGAATACGTGGTAATAGAACTTTGTCCAGGTTGGTTCCCCCATACACCCATGGCATCAAATAGTATGTATTCTTAGTTTTGTCCTTATCACTGGTATATTTCCCCCACGGACCGTCAGTCTGCAATGTTTCTGATTTAGCAATGACAGCTCCATGAGTAAAACGTGAACAAGTATAATAACCACCATACAAAGTGCCCAACTGAGAATAGGCAGTCTGCAACAAGAAATTTGCTTTATGAGAAGCACTGACATATTGCAAAGAAACTTTTGTCAAAGGATCACGAGGCAACTCAGACAATAAAGCATTATCGCGCAACAAGGTCGAAGGATTAGATCCTAATGCCACTGTTGCACACTCTATCGCTTTATCCCATTTCTGATAATACAGATAGAAACGGGCAGCCAGCGAATATGCTGCTTTCTTATTGAAATGATACTTAGGAACTGTATAGAGAGCATCATCAATCAAAGGTAGTCCTGTTTCCAAATCCTGCTCTATTTTTGCATATACTTCTGCAACAGAATTACGTTTATAGCTGGGATTCAATTCTGTTTCGGCCTTTTCCATATAAGTTACACCCAAATCCTTATCACTATTCTCCTTTGTATAATGTTGGGAAAACATATTTACCAATATAAAGTGGCCGTAAGCACGAGCCAGTAAAGCTTCTCCCCGGCAAGGATCCAATGAGGCAGGACTTCCCAAGTCTTCAATGGCATTTAATGCCTGATTTGCTACCGCTATCGCTTTATAGCAAGCAGCCCAAATTCGGCTAGGGTCCTCATTATTACTTTCTTTTACTTCCTCCCAATTAAACAGTTGTTCATAAAAACGACCTCCATAGGGATTGTTTTCTCCGTAATCATCTATATTGTCTGATGATAATTCGGCACAAAGCACATAGTCATCCTGAGGATATGCAGAAACTAACAAATTAGCTATTTTAGATTCTGAATCTAATTCTGCACGGTTGTCTGGCATTTCGTCCAAGTAATCATTACATGACGTACAGCAAAAAGTACCGGCGACAGCTAATACATAAATTATATTGTTCATTTTCATTGTTCAATCCGATTTTAATTATTATAAACCTATTCTTAATGTCAATGTGAATTGCTTTGGCACAGGTGCGGCAACACCTCCTGTATTAAAGAATTCCGGGTCTTGTCCATTCAGTTTCTTATCGGCATAGATCAGGAATAAATTTGTTGCCTGCAATTTCAAAGAGAGATTAGACAATTTCCAATTACTTATCAATGACTTCGGAAAATCATAAGACAGAGAGAGTTCTTTCATTCGGATAAAATCACCATCAGCAATACGTGCTGAAGAATAATTATACGAATTATAAGCAACACCTAAATTTGAATCGTTTTTAGACTGACGAACACTGGCAATAGTAGGAACGTTTGTATAATTTTCATCGCCCGGCACTACCCAACGATTACGGTATTCTTTAGGCATGGAAGTTAAATCTGAGTATGATTTCTTGAATACAGGATCCAAACGAATTACATTACCCCACGAATAAGTAATAAAGACATTCAGTTTAAAGTTCTTATAAGAGAAGATATTCCCAAAACTACCCATGTCGGTAGGATCGGCTGCACCGGAGTATTCCAGAAAATCCAGTTTGTCCCTTTCCTGGAAATAAACGCCGGAAACCGTGTTGTCTTCATCCTGAGATTTAAATGTAGGTAATCCTTCATTATTCAGTCCATTAAAGGGTATGGAGAAAATAGAACGAACCGGATAGCCTTCCATGGCAAAACCTGTGCCCGTTACCATATCAATAACGCGTGAATGATTTTCGAGCTTAGTTACTTTATTCTTTGTATGAGAATAGATAAAGTCTGTAGACCAACTGAAATCTTTGGTCATGATGTTCTTGGTAGACAAGGTGAGCTCTATACCATGAGAGCGCATTGTGGCAACATTGCCATACTTTGATATTACACCTCCGATTCCTTGTGTATTAATGATACCAATCAAATCATAGTTATCACGTTTATACCAATCACCCGCCAGATTGATACGATTATTCAAGAAACCTAAATCAAGTCCTATATTCAACTCATGCTTTTTTTCATAAGTCAGTTCGCTGTTTTCCAAATCACTGATCTTCAAGCCAGACTCAGAAACTCCGCTGGAAGGACGCCAAGGATTATAGCTGGCAATAACTACACGCGAGTTAGTTACCCAACTGGGACCGCGATCGGCAGTCAAGCTATAGGATGCTTTCAGTGTAGCATGGGTAAATGCCGGTTTCAAGTTCTCAAAGAATTTTTCTTCATGCATATTCCATGCTGCAGAAACATTCCATGTAGGCAACCAACGTGAAGAAGTAGAACGACCCAGACGGTTTGAACCTTCATAACGCAAAGTTCCATTTAATGTATATTTTCCTTTATACGAATAAGTCAGATTGCCAAAAAATGCGACATTACGGGAATGAGTATTATCCATTGTATAATAATCAGAACCTTCTTCTTTCCCTTTTTTAAATACTTCATAAGCATAGAAAGGAATTTCACCCATAGAATATTGAAGCCCCCAACCGCGGAACCATGTTTCGTGACGATTTACTTCATTAATCTCAGTACCGGCATATACATTTATTATATGAGTATCATTAAGTACCGTATTATATGACAAAGCACCACGGAAGTCATATGCCAACATACTGTTATCTTTACGTTCATAAATACCTCCCTGGGGTAGAATTGTGATAGGAATTGCGTATGGATTATCAGGGTCCGTATAAAGGAACGGATTCTTGTCACGTATGGCAGTAGTGGGCATAGTACGATAAGCCATTGCCTGATTAGAGGAGTCCGTTATATTATGTTCCTGAGAGGTAGCCTGATACTTCACAGCTCCTAAAGCAGATAGTTCTAGCCCTTTGACGGGTTTCCATTTCATTTCCGCCTGAAACTTGAGATCTGCCAAATTAATATCCATCGTATTATTCTCCAATTCATGCAAAATATTAAATTCAGCATAGTTACGTGTATAATAAGTATTGGGGTCCAAGGCGCGTGAAGTGTTCAAAGCATATGAATAAGGATTGATATCAAAATCACGCTTTACCTCACCGTTTACCGCATCAATATTAGATGCCAAAGTACCAGGGGCTCTTTGCTTACGGTAAGAACCACTTGTTATCATGTTCAATGACAGATTGCTCAAAATATTATAAGTAGCATTCACATTCGCCGTATAGCGATTTACCTTGCTTTGCTTAGACCATCCCGGATCAATCAAAGCACTCAGTGAAGCATAATAATTTGCCTTTTCATTTCCAGAACTGATACTAACCGAATGATTCTGCATTATATTATCTTGAAACAAAATATCAAACCAATCAGTATTACGATATTCTGCATCACGCAAATATGCATTCCTGGCATCCTCTGTATTAGCAAACAGGCCCTTTGCAATCATTTGGTACATCTTACCATATACACCATTCTCGCGGGCATTAGCCACATCTGCAAAGTTCAACCATCCCTTTTGCTCCATTTCCTGGTAAACACCCATTTGGTCTTGGGAATTCATGATATTAAAGTTAGAATAACTTGGCTTCATGCGGTAAGTGAATTCTCCCGTATAGCTTACTCTACTCTGCCCTGCCACACCTTTCTTTGTGGTTACAACGATTACTCCTGCCATAGCCCGTGCACCATAAATGGAAGTGGCAGAACCATCTTTCAATATTTGGAAACTTTCTATATCATCAGAGTTCAATCCGGCAATAGCACTACTAATCAAGGTAGTGGCATCTCCTGAAGACAAGTCATCTGCGCTTACTTCTATCACATCTTCCATGATTACTCCATCAACAACCCATAATGGTTTGGAGCTGCCATAAATAGAAGTTGCACCACGGACACGTATTTTAGGAGCCGTACCAAATGTACCTGATACATTTTGAACAGACACACCTGCTGACCGACCTTCCAAGCCACGGCTGATTTCTGCAATACCATCCAATCTTACATCATCAGCCGATAACCTATCGGATGCTCCGGTAAACAGGCGTTTATCTACCTTAGTCATCCCGGTAACTACCACTTCGCCCAACATTTCCGAGTCACTTTGCATAGAAATTTTGAGATTAGGTTTTATTGCCACCTTTATCTCTTTCATACCCACATATGAAATTTTAAGTTTTTTGGCTGAAGCAGGCACTCCATTCAAAACAAATTTGCCATTCATATCCGTAATGGCTCCCATTGTAGTACCTTCTACTAAGACTGAGGCTCCAATAATAGGCTCTCCATCCTCTTCGGAGATCACAATACCGGTCACCGTCCGGTTTTGAGCAAATACTAAACCTACACTTATCCAAATGCAGGTTAGGAATAACATCATTTTTCTTCTCATAAAATAATATTTAAGTTGATAGTTAAGCCGATATCACAAGAAGAAAGATTTATTATAAAAAATATAATAAATTCATTTTTTCTTTTTCAACCGACCATTTTTATATTCCATTTGTATTTACTTGGCCTATATCGAGAACATTAAAATTTCATGTATTTATCCTTGCTAAACCAACACTGAAATACTTTTTTAAACTGTCTCTATGAGCCATATTTATAAGTTCCAACAGAACTTTGCATATGAGAAAAAACAATAAGAACAAGGGATATTATAGAATAACTAAAGGTAAATTATAAGAAAAGGAGAAAGGTATAAAATTGTTTTTCTACTTGATTTCTACCAAAAGTAGACCTATTTTCTTTCAAAAAAGGATAAATTACGGAACTAAAAGAGAGGAAAAAACCATATAAAACAGTTGAATTAAAGAAAAATAAAACTATATTGAAAAATATTTCCTAATTTGTTTTTCTTATTTAAAAAATAGAATATATTTGCACAATGATTTGGGGAAAATAAAAATGCAAAGTTCTGTTGGAACTTTGCATTTAACGTTTATAAGCAAACTAAATTGCAATAAGAAAGCCGTGCAAAGAAAATTTCCTTGCACGGCTTTTCCGCTTATACTATAGCAAACTTAATATTACTTTTTGAAGTATCTGTTATACAATCCTTCGAAACCTTTACCATGACGAGCTTCATCCTTAGCCATTTCGTGAACTGTATCATGAATAGCATCTAAATTCAAAGCTTTAGCACGAGTAGCAATACGCTTCTTGTCAGCACAAGCACCAGCTTCAGCACTCATTCTCTTTTCCAAATTAGTCTTGGTATCCCATACGCAGTCACCCAGCAATTCAGCGAATTTAGCAGCATGTTCTGCTTCTTCCCAAGCATATCTCTTATAGGCTTCAGCAATTTCAGGATAGCCTTCGCGATCTGCCTGACGGCTCATTGCCAAATACATACCTACTTCAGTACATTCACCCATAAAATGGTTGTTCAAATCCTTAATCATTTCTTCGTCACAACCTTTAGCTACACCAATAATGTGCTGGTCAGCAAATTCCAAACCGCCCTCAGTTTCTACCATCTCGTTGAACTTAGAAGCAGGAGCTTTACATAATGGACATTTTTCAGGAGCAGCATCACCTTCATGAATATAACCACAAACTGTGCAAATAAACTTTTTCATAATTTCGTCTTTTATTAGTTAGTCAATATTTTATTAGTTAGTCAAACTCTCTATCTATAATAATAGTCAGTCTTTTTATTCTGGCATTAATTATTTTCTTTCTCACATGTAGGACAGACACCTTTATAATATTGGTGTACTTCATCTATCTTGAAACCATTCATATCTATCTGTTCCACTTGCTTCACTTCACCACTATAAGGTAAATCGAAAATCTTACCACATTTCTTGCATAAAAAATGAGCATGAAGTGAAGTATCACCGTCAAAACATGCATTCTTTTCATCAATAGTAAGCATTAAGGCTGCTCCATGTTCAACAAAAAGCTTCAGCGTATTATATACTGTCGTTTTAGACAAGGTGGGAATGTCTCCACACAAAGCCATATAAATCTCATCAATAGATGGATGAGTCTTATGTGACAATAAATAATCCATGATTGCTATACGCTGCACGGACGGCTTAATGTTATAACTGATAAGATAATCGTAGCTCTTCATAACTTCCTTTTTTGTAACTGTTACAATTTTAATTCACGTGCAAAGATAGAGACTTATTTGTAACTATCAAATATTTCATGCACTTTTTTTATTTTTTTTCTTTCGTACTATAAATCAGGAAGGAATGATTAATTTTGCACCATATATAAAAAAGGTATCATATGAAATACGGTTTTGTAAGAGTGGCAGCCGCTGTTCCGTTTGTGAAAGTAGCTGACTGCAAATTTAATGCACAACAGATTGAAACTCAAATAGCTATTGCGGATGGAAAAGGAGTACAAATCATTATTTTCCCCGAGCTTAGTATAACAGGATATACTTGTGCCGACCTTTTCGGTCAGTCTTTATTATTAGAAGAGGCAGAAATTGCTTTGATGCAGATTATGAATAATACCCGCCAAATGGATATTATTTCTATCGTAGGTATGCCCGTCATTCTAAACTCTACCCTACTGAATAGCGCTGTTGTTTTCCAAAAGGGAAAGATATTGGGTATCATCCCCAAGACCTATCTACCTAATTATAAAGAATTCTATGAGCAACGTTGGTTCACTTCTGCACTGACTCATCCGGATACCACAGTACGCCTTTGCGGACAGAATGTATCGGTCAGTGCCAATTTGCTGTTTGATACACCGGAAACATGTTTCGGCATAGAAATCTGCGAAGATATGTGGGCTCCCATCCCGCCCAGCTCTGTACTGGCATTGAAGGGAGCAGAAATCATATTCAATATGTCCGCTGATAATGAAGGCATCGGCAAACATAATTACGTCCGTTCACTCATCAGCCAGCAATCTGCACGTTGTTTGGCAGGCTATGTATTCAGTTCTTCCGGTTTTGGTGAATCCACTACCGACGTCGTATTTGCAGGTAACGGATTGATTTATGAGAATGGTACACTGCTGGCAGAATCTGAACGCTTCTCATTCAAAGAACAACTTGTTATCAGTGAAATAGATGTAGAACGTTTGCGTGGTGAGCGCCTGACTAACACTACTTTTTCTGCCAATATCGCGAACTGTCCGGGATGCCCCGCCATCCATATCAATACAGAATTTGTTAATACACGTGAACTCAGCCTGACTCGCATGATTGAACCCCATCCTTTTGTCCCTCAAGGTAAAGAACTGGATGAAAGATGCGAAGAGATTTTCGCTATTCAAGTAGCAGGACTTGCGAAACGGTTAGCACACACCAATTGTAAGACAGTAGTAGTAGGTATCTCAGGCGGATTGGATTCCACATTAGCCTTATTGGTATGTGCTAAAACTTTCGACAAACTGGGATTAGCCCGTAAAGGAATTGTCGGTATCACTATGCCGGGCTTCGGAACCACAGACCGTACTTATAATAATGCCTTACATCTGATGTCCTCATTGGGTGTCACTATTAAGGAGATCAGTATCAAAGAAGCCTGCATTCAACACTTCAAGGATATAGATCATGATATGACTGTGCATGATGTGACTTATGAGAACAGCCAGGCACGTGAGCGTACCCAAATTCTGATGGATGTAGCTAATCAATTGGGCGGTCTAGTGATAGGTACAGGAGACTTATCAGAACTGGCTTTAGGTTGGGCTACCTACAATGGCGACCATATGTCTATGTACGGAGTCAATGGCAGTGTACCCAAAACATTGGTGAAATATTTGGTTAATTGGATTGCACTAAATGGTGTAGACCATGAATCGCGCATTACCCTACTAGATATTGTAGACACTCCTATCAGCCCCGAACTGATTCCGGCTGATGAAAACGGAAATATCAAGCAAAAAACAGAAGATTTAGTAGGTCCTTATGAATTACATGATTTTTTCCTCTATCAGTTCCTGCGTTTCGGTTTCCGTCCCGCAAAAATATTTTTCCTGGCAAGTCTTGCGTTTCGCGATACTTATGATGAGGAAACTATAAAGAAATGGCTCACCACTTTCTATCGTCGCTTTTTCCAGCAACAATTCAAACGTTCCTGCCTGCCCGACGGTCCGAAAGTAGGCTCCGTGTCCCTAAGTCCCAGAGGTGATTGGCGCATGCCAAGTGATGCCAGTGTAGCCCTATGGCTGAAAGAATGCGAAGAGCTATAAAAACACACTTAAAACAACAATAACTTATAATTGGGATTATCCGATATATTGATAATCTCAATTATAGGTTATTGTAAAGTATCACCTCTCCTTCCCAAATTCACTAATTATTTATATTACGATTCCCAACACGACTTTACACAACTAATACAGTAAAGCAAATATAAGATATGTATATCCATTACTATTTGTAAATCAAAACGTTGTATCACTTTTTACATATACCTTACATACAATAACCATACAACCAAATTCTTCTTTTTATTGTTATTGCAATAGATTTTAAACATATTCTTTTTAATATTTATTCAAAAAAAACGATTCTATGATCGGTACTTATTCGTTAAGTTTTCCTCTTTATATTTGGATATATTTTTCTCTAGTTGCTTTCTTGCAACCCTTCTGTCCACACAGAAGAGGAGAAGATTTACCAAACTACAGTTTATTTTAGATTTCCCTTCTGTGAAGACAGGAAGTCTATTTTATTATTGACTGTCCCATTACAGGGCAGTATGTATAAAAAACTTTTTTTATGAATAAAAGGATCCTTGTCTGTGAAGATTAGGGATCCTTATTTTCAATAAGCGCGAAAATAAAAACAGAATCATTTGTAATAAAAAAAACAATTTAAAGCTATATAGACTAATCCACCATTTATAGAATTTTAGTGAAGCTACGGATATATTAAAAATTTAAACTGAAAAGAAAAAACAAAGAAACCATTTCTCTGTACTGCCTTGTTTATATCGGTTAAGTAGTGTGTGTGCATAATCTGCGGACATTGGAAACAATGAAAATAGCAATAATGAGCACAAGGTAGAGACAAACCAATTTTGGAATAACTGGTTTATAAATTTGGATGGTGAACTCAAATGTATTTCGGTGATCACAATAGATAGATATCTCTTGACAACTGTTTTTCCCGCTTTGGATATAGTTGTCGGTAATGGGTTATACATTAGTGATAAATCTAAAACCGACCATATATAGTACCCCCTCAAAGCAACTGACGACAGAAAATGATTAGTGAATCGGACTTTGGCATCTAAGGAGCTACATTAAACCCCAAAGCTGTTGCAGATAAAAATTTAACTTCCTCTAAGTGGCTGAAAAACGAAAAAGATTTCGAAGAAAATGATCAATATCAAATAGAAATAACATTAGGATCTGAAGAAACTGTTTATACAGCTTTGTTCATTCAAACGATACTAAGTATAAAGATAAAAATATTTAAATGGGATGCAAAACATACTATCGCCCCATTAGAATTTCAAGCTAATTACAATACAGATAAGAAAGCAAAAGACTCGTACAAAATACCGTAACAACAGATGAAATGCAGGTGATAATTAATATTTCAACAAAGATAAAACCAGCCACTCCATAACTAAAGAAAGCGCTGAAAGTAACATAAACATTTGGTTCCTTAAAAGAAAAATTTAAGACTATGAAGCTATCTACCAACAGAAGGTTATGATATAGCAAATATTGAACAAGAATATTACCCACCCCCAAATAGAAAGTAAAAACTACTTTAGACATCCGTTTATGAGAACATATCTATCACTATCCAGAGAAGGAGCAAAAGGGAAATCACGTAAGTATTTAGAAAGAAGAATACTGTTGTGACCTAATGGCTAGCTCTCTGAAAAACATGTATCAGGATTATTCCACATAAAAACAGAAGGCAGGAAAGAGAAAAAATCACTATCAGTAATATAAGCCAACAATTCATTAATCATATTATGCTTCTCTAAAGAAAAATGAATATATAGTAAAAATGAGTATGAAGCAGTGTTTCTACATATCTCGCCCATTCTACAGAAATACTCCACATTATAATTAAATATCAGTTAATATCACCATAAAAATGGCAGAATTATATAATTGATTCCAGCTTTTTATTTGAATATTAAAATATAGTCTCATTTCAATATATAATGCAACCAATTACAGTTCCAAATAGATAATCTTCTACCTACCATCTCCACTGTTTTTTATTTCTAATTCTTTTGTTTTTTTTCAAAAAAACACTTTATTAATAGTACCAAATAGATGATTTTCTCTCTCTTCATATGTATATTCCCCTTTTTGGAAATGCAATAAAATCCCTTTGTTCATATAGAAATAGAGAAACCTTTCATTTTTTCTTTAGATCACATATCTGTGAAGATATGAAGCTTATATAGTTTAAATTACACCCCAAGATAGGGTCATATTGACAAAAAATATAAAGAGAAGGACCTGCGTCTGGGAAGATAACAGGCTCCCTTCCTTCAAAAGGATAAAGAGAAAAAATGAGAGAAAATGATATTACATTCTGCTGAATTTGGTTGTTCACTGAATAGGCAGAAAAATTTTAAATTTAAAATAGAAAAGAAAAAATGAAGAAAACTTTTTTGTGTGCAGCCTTGTTCTTATTGGCTGCTGGAAATGTACGTGCACAGGTTGCAGACATTGGAAACAATGAAAATGGCAAAGAAAAGCACAAGGTAGAGACTAACCGGTTCTGGGATAACTGGTTTATGAGTGCGGGTGTAGGAGCACAGATGTATTTTGGCGATCACAACAGGCAAATGTCTTTTGGAAACCGCCTTTCTACTGCTTTGGATATAGCTGTAGGAAAATGGTTCACACCAGAAATAGGTGTGCGCATGATGTATAGCGGACTATCTATAAAAGGAGCGACACAGGACGGTTCGCACACCAATGGAAAACCAATTGATGGAAAACCATGGGAGGGATACTGGCTGAAAGAACAGAAGTTCGATTTCTTCAACCTGCATGGTGATGTGATGTTCAATTTTTCAAATTTATTTTGCGGTTACAATGAAACCCGATTTTGGAATTGCAGTCCATATGTGGGACTGGGATGGATGAGGGCATGGGAGAATCCAAGCTCACAAGAGGTTAGTGCTAATTTGGGAATATTAAACTCTTTCCGTATATCTTCTGCCATAGATGTAAATCTGGATATACGCGGTACAATGGTAAATGACCGCTTCGATGGAGAAACAGGCGGACGCAAAGAGGAAGGACTATTGGCAGCCACCGTAGGTGTGACCTACAAGTTTCCCAAACGCGGATGGAATCGCAGCCGAACAATCGTAAAGTATGACAATAATGCTCTAAATGAGTTGCGAGAAAAAATGAATGCAATGAGTGCAGAAAATGCACGCCTACAGAAAGCCATTGCAGAAGGTAATAAACAGGAAGTAGAAACCATAGTACGCAAAATGGAAGTAGCTGCACCAAACCTTGTGACATTCCAAATAGGTAAAAGCAAGTTAAGCCGTGAAAATCGGGTAAATCTCGGTTTCTTGGCTAAAGTCATCAAAACAACAGATCCCAATGCTGTCTACACCATTACCGGATATGCTGATGCAGGAACAGGAACGGATGCAATCAATATTCGTCTGAGCAAGGAACGTGCACAAGCCGTTTATGATTGCCTAGTTAATGAATACGGCATTTCTTCTACCCAACTACAGGTTAGTCACAAAGGAGGGGTGGATAATATGTTTTATGATGATCCACGGTTAAGCCGGGCGGTAATAACACGCAACGAGCAATAGACAAAGCAATCTTTTTTTAATTAAAAAATACGACAATTATGAATGATAAAAAGATAGAGAAAGAAAACTATGAGACACCTGTAATAACGAAACAACAGGTGATCTTGGAACAAGTGATCGCCGCGGGATCGACACGAAAGCAAACCAGCGGAGTAATAGACCACGAATGGAATGAAGAAAACATCGATAATAATGATGTCATCATACTATAATCCTGAATTAATAAAAAACACCAATCTCATAAATTTATCAGATAACAAGATGAAAAGACGAAACTTTTTAAATAAATTATTTGGAAGTCTGTTAGTTGCAAGTACTTTTTTATCATCATGCAGCAATAACGATTTAAATGGAAACATTGCCTCCGGCAACCGTATTCTGAAATTTAATGTATCCCAGACTTTTGGCAATAATTCAAATGAAGGAGCTAGAAGTATTATAGAAAAGCCTGACACTGTCTACCAAAACTTTAGTGATGGAACACAGATCAAAGCCGTAATAGAACAGGATGGAGTTATAAATTCTCGTGCCAATACTACATATCCTGTCCTTACGGGCACAAAAGTAGCAGCAATCGTTATTAATGAATCTACAAATAAAATTCACAGGATACAGCCACTAACAGTAGAAAGCAATGGTAGCATGAGCTGCGAGGTTCCTAACGATGCAACGGTAAGCATCATATTCTATTCCTATAATAGTATCATTGATACACCAATGGTAGATCAGGATAATACTATTTATAAGGAAGTACATGGGAAAGATGTTATGTGGTTTAAAACTCAACCAATAAAACCTACGGACACGAATTTGGGATATGTAAAATTCAGACATCTATTCTCCAGAGCCAAAGTAGTGATGCATGACAAAAGAGGAATAGGCATTTCAAGATTTGAAACGACATTGGAAAAGTCTGGAAGTACTTTTGCTATGGTTAATCTCATTGCCGGAACAATAGAATCCCCAAACCAAGATAAAGATATTTCACTAAATAAAGATGCAACTTCTCCAACAATAGATCTAGAATCAGACTACGAGGTTATAATTCCCAATGATGCCATATCAACAATGAAGTTGAGCATTACTAATATTGATGGAAGAACGCTAACTGATAAATATATAATACTTAACAAAAAGTTAGAACAAGGATATAGCTATACTATTAATATTTACGTAGATGCTCCTAGTAATCAAATTGAAGATGAACCTAGCATTTTTTACCAATGGGATGCAAAAGCTCCTTGGACACAAGAAGGAGCATTGCCGGCTTATGGACAGGAAGAATATTTCAATACCGATAAAATAGCTTCTAACTCATGCAAGGACTGTCCTACTGCAGAAGAGATAAAAAAAATACTCACCGCTGGTGTATATTGGGATGAACATGGACCTGAATGGGTAGATAAAATTGGGCGAAAAAGCACCAGAGGATTATGGATTCCCAAAAGATCTATTTGGGAAAAAGAAGCAGGAACAAAAACATATGCTGTTGCAAACCAAATTTTAGACGAACAGCGTGCATCTGGAGATTACATCTTTCTTCCATGTGCAGGATTCATGTCATTTGAATCACTTAAATATGGTCCAACGAGTGAACCTGCCGCAGAAGCATGGTATTGGAGTAGTGAGCCATCAACTTCTGGGGGGGGGTATAGCCCTGAACATGCTAATTGCCTGTTTTTCACTAGAGTGCCACAAGGAAATGGCGATAGAGCATATGCAGATGTAGAACTTAAAGAAGCGGTACCACGCAAAATGGGTGGAAGCATATGGCGCGCTGAATAATTGAATAAAAAAAGTATCTAGATAAGGTTTCACACAAAATTGCGATTTTTTTGTGTGAAACCTTATCTATTTTACTCAAAATCTTATTTTTCAACCAATTAACTATTCTCCCTTTTTTGCCCTTAAATATCAGTTAATCCTCATGAAAACAGAGTTACAGAATTTCCGTCAACTTTCTTTCAAAAATATAAATATCACTCCATTTTACTACATGATACACCCCATTATGATTTCAAACAAAAATCTCCTTCTCCCTACCATTTCCATAGACTTTTATTCCTCTTTTTTTTGTTTTATTCAAAAAAATACGCTATTAATAGTACAGCTTATTCGAATTTGTCTCTATTCATGTAGATATTTTCTCTGTAAGATGCAATGACATCTACCGATTACACAGGAAAGGAGAAAAGTTTTCATTTTTTCTTTAAATGACATATCTGGGAAGATATGAAGCTTATATAGTTTTACCTGCACCAAGAAAAGGGCAGGATTTATAAAAGAAAGATCAAGGTCTGGGAAGATAGGAAAGATCTTTCTTTTAAAAACTTTAGAAGGAAAAAGAAAAGATGAGAGAAAGAAAACTACATAAATTTTCTGCTGAATCCGACTATCTGGAAAACAGACAGAGACAGTTTGAATTTAAAATAGAAAGAAAAAAATGAAGAAAACTTTTTTTTGTGCAGCCATACTCCTATTGGCTGCCGGAAGTGCGCGTACGCAAGCCTCGGACATTAAAAACAATGAAAAGGGCGATGACAAGCACAAAGTAGAAACAAACCGGTTTTGGGACAACTGGTTTATAAGCATGGGCGGAGGAGCCCAAGTGTATTTTGGCGATCATAATAGGCAAATGTCCTTTGGTGACCGCCTGTCCTCTGCTTTGGATATGGCTGTGGGCAAATGGTTTACACCAAGCATAGGTATACGCCTCATGTATAGCGGACTTTCCATCAAAGGAGCTACGCAGAATGGTTCTCATTCCAATGGCAAACCAATTGATGGGAAACCATGGGATGGATATTGGTTGAATGAACAGAAGTTTGACTTTTTCAATCTGCATAGTGATGTGATGTTTAATTTCTCCAATTTATTTTGTGGTTACAGTGAGACACGCTTCTGGAATTGTAGTCCATACGCCGGAGTGGGATGGATGCGTGCATGGGAGAATCCTTCTTCACGTGAGATAAGTGCAAATCTGGGTATTCTGAATTCATTCCGCATTTCTTCAGCAGTAGATATAAATCTGGATATTCGAGGTACAATCGTAAATGACCGTTTTGACGGCGAACTGGGTGGATGTAAGGAAGAAGGACTTTTTGCAGCCACCGTGGGAGTAACTTATAAGTTTCCCAAACGCGGATGGAATCGCAGTCATGCAATAGTTATGTATGATAATGATGCACTGAATGATCTCCGCGAAAAGATGAATGCACTGAGTACAGAAAATGCACGCCTTCAACAAGCTATTACAGATGGAAATCAAAATGAAGCAGAAACAATTATCAAGAAAATGGAAGTAGCTGCACCTAATCTGGTTACATTCAAGATAGGCAAAAGTGATTTGAGCAAAGAAAACCGCGTAAACCTAGGCTTTCTGGCTAAAGTAATCAAAACTACAGATCCAAATGCCGTTTATACCATTACTGGCTATGCCGATGCACTAACAGGGACAGATGAGATCAATATCCGCCTGAGCAGGGAGCGTGCGCAGGCCGTTTATGATTGTCTGATAAAAGAATATGGCATTTCAGCTTCACAACTCCGTGTAGATCATAAAGGTGGTGTAGATAATATGTTCTATGATGATCCACGCCTTAATCGAGTAGTCATAACTCGCAATGAATAATGAACATATAGAGAGATTTAATATTAAATGGAATAATGCTTATGTATAAAAAAGATATAAAGAAGAAAGTTTATATAGCTCCTATTGTAAAAAAACAACAGATACTATTGGAACAAGTGATTGCTGCCGGATCTAAAAAGATAAGCAGTTATGGAGATGTTCAGCATGAATGGACTGAAGAAGATATTTATGATGAAGAATATTATACTATTGACTAATCTGATTAATCATCAAGAAATTAATTGAAAGATAAAATGAGAAGAAGAAATTTATTTAATATTTCATTTAGATTTTTGCTGTTTATAGGAATTTTCCTATCATCTTGCAGCAAGAATGATTTAGAAAAAGAAAATATTGCATCCGCAACGCGTATGCTTACTTTTGATGTCAGCCAAAGTTTCAATGAAAATCCAGATGAATCAGCTCGCGGCCTTTCTGTAAAGCCTGATACTGTTCATCAACAATTTGATATGGGATTAGAAGTAGAAGCCTTTGTAGAGGAAGACAAAACGGATAAATCACGTAGTAATATAGAAACAATTGCTGCCGGAACAAAAGTATTGGCATTCGTTATTGATGCAGTTTATAGTAAAATCTATAGAATACAAGAACTAGAGATAACTAGTGACAATAAACTTATTTGTGAAGTACCAGATTTTGAAACATATATTGTATTCTATTCCTATAATAGCACAGAGCTGATGCCATCAACAACTTTGAAAGAAGGTGATAATATATCAGCAGCAAGTGGAAAAAGAAATATGGAACAATATACTACAGATGTAATGTGGGCTAAAACAGAATTAATCACTACCAATACAATAAATCTAGGAACCATAAAATTTGCTCATCTTTTTTCCAGAGCCAGAATATGCCTGCATTGTGATATAGGAATTTCAGGATTCACTTCTGTTTTGAGTAACTCCGGATGGTTAATGGCTGCCGTTGATATGATAAATGGAAATGCAGGAGCTGTTGAAGGAAATAGAAGTAGTCTCCATTTAGATAGTAATGAATTTACTTCGCCGCAAACAATTATATATTCATCTTATAAGACTTTAATTCCTAGTTCCAGGTTGTGGGGACAATTAAATCTTATTATTAATAACACAGGAATAACCAGAACCATAGGAAATATTAATTGCAATTTTAAAGCAGGCTATAGCTATACCATTCATGTTAATATAAAAAACAACAAAATTGTAGCAGGATGGACACCCAATTATTTTCAATGGGATGCAAAAGCCCCTTTCCTCCCCAATAAAATCCCAACTTCGGGAGATGATTCATATCATAGTGACAATACCAACAGTGCTAAAAATTCATGCATAGGATGTCCTAGTTTTGAAGATGCCCAAAGAATGCTTAACAGTGGCATCTATTGGGATGACAAAGGTCCATCATGGACTGCTTATGATGGCACTTCCTATTCTACAGGTTTTTGGGTAATGAAAAAAAGCAAATGGGGAGATACAGGAAACATCACGCAGGGTAAAAATATCCCGGTAAATAAAGCAGATAACACACAACGTTATTCAGATGATTATGTATTTCTTCCCGCATCAGGATTTATAGCACAAACCACTCTGGTTGCCGTTGGCGAAGGGGCACGTTACTGGGTTTTTGGACAATATAACTTAGTATTTTCAAATACTTATGCATCCATTAATTATCCAACTCCGCTATACTTCGGAAGTAGTGTGTGTCGTTTCTAAAATTGAGCAAAAACTTTCAATACAATTCTAATCCTGAATTCTGTATACGATCTTTATTATTGCCTAGTAAATGAATATAGCATTTTCTAGGCAATATTTCATAAAGATAGTAAAAGTGATATAGACAATATTCCATACCAACCAATGCCTTAAGAAAAGTGATAATAGCATGCAATTAATAATAAATGAAGAGATTTATTTAAAATCAAATAGAACAATAATTATGTATGAGAAAAAGTTAGAAAAAAAAATCTATGAAACTCCTGTTTGTAATAAACAGCAGATAATATTAGAGCAAGTCATTGCTGCTGGCTCCTATATAAAAAGTACTTCTAAAGTAACAGAACATGAATGGATTGAGGAAAGTATTGATAATGATGATGTCATCATATTCTAAGTGTTATCAAATAAATTCAAAATATCAATTAACAAATTTATTAGAAATGAAGAAAAAAGCAGGAAATTTCTTTAATGTATTATTCAATAGTTTGCTCTTTGCAGTTATTATTCTATCATCTTGCCATAAGGATGATCTGAAAAAAGAAAATATTGCATCCGGAACCCGAATTTTAAGATTTAATGTAGGACAAGGTTTTGATGAAGATACAAGAGAGCAGAATCGTAGCTTTTCCGGAAAGAGTGATATTATTTATCAGAAGTTTAGTGACGGTATGGAAATTGAAGCTATCATAGAACAGGATAAAGAAATAAACTCTCGTATCAATACTATAGAAACAGTTGCCATCGGAACAAAAGTGTTAGCAATCATTATAGATGCATATACCAATGATATCTATGGCATACATCAGTTAAAAGTGGAAAGTGACGGAAAATTGAGTTGCGAAGTTCCTAATTCCACAGTGCGAATTATATTTTATTCTTATAATAGTTCCGAAATGCCAACAACAAATTTAGAAATTGGTGACCATATTGATACAACTAAGGAAAATATTGAAGAATACACAAAGGATGTAATGCGATTTGAAACCCAGAATATTGAACCTGAAGATACTAATTTAGGGAAAGTAATATTTAAACATTTATTTTCCAGAGTCAGAGTATGTATGCATTATGACGAAGGTGTTTCATCATTTAAGACTACATTAGAAAATTGTCCGTGTGCAACTGCCCGAGTCAATATAATCAAAGGCAACATATATCCCAACCACACGAATGTGACAATTCCAATAGATTCCGATGAGGGTATTGCGCAGGAAGTTGCATATTCATCCTATAAAATTATAATTCCAGTAGAAGATACAATGCCTATTCAATTAAATATTACTGATATTAATGGCACTTCACTAACAAATAAACATATTATATTTCATGGAATTCTTTTGCCGGGCCACAGTTATACTATACATATCTATGTAAAAAAAGATACTGGAATCATTGAAGGATGGGGACCAGGTTTTTATCAGTGGGATGCAAAAGCTTTATATGAACCGGGAAATATTCCATCTGCTGGAGACAATGCATTTTATAATACAGGATCAAATCTGGCTAGTAATTCATGTATCAATTGTCCCAGTTCACAAGATGGATGTAGAATGATTGCTTCAGGTGTATATTGGGATGATAATGGTCCAACATGGAAAGGTGATGATGGAAATACATATACCAGTGGACTATGGGTAAAAAAGAAAAGTCAATGGGGAAATTTAGAATTGGAACTATCTGAACCAAAAGTTGCGACAGATGAACAACGAAATTCTGGTGATTATGTATTCTTACCGGCATCTGGTTACATTGCTGATGGCGAATATGAAGGTTTTGGCGAAGTTGGATTGTATTGGACTAACACACCAAATGTTGATAGATATGGGGCTTTATGCTTTATGTTCAATTCATATTCAGTAAGTATTAGAGTTGCCCATCGTAAAGGAGGATATAAATTATGGCACTTTCCAAACGACTAATGGCAATATTTTTATAATATATATAAAGGCTTTACACAAATTGATTTCATTTTGGCGTAGAGCCTTTTTCATTTTCAAATTTTATATGATAAAAAGAATAGAATAAGTAATCGTGCTTCTTTTATTCTAAAAATAAAGCATGCTTCTTAATTCATACCGTTTCCACTTCTTCTTTTTATAATGCTGCATCATTATCTGCATAATCTTTACATTCACAGACAGAAAACAAACAGCTGAAAACATGGTTAGCAACCACCATCCATATTCTATCCACATAGCAAAGTTATGAATGAAATAATATAGAGGATAGTACCGCTCTCAATAAAAGGCAAGCCCCAGCATAAACTTCCAGATAAGTTTTACAGCAAAAGGATAGAAACAGAAAAATGAAATGGAGAAATCCCCTCATCCCTACCATCTCCATATACTTTTATGTGCATTTTTTTGTTTTTTTCAAAAAAATACCGTATTAATAGTACACATTAGATTAATTTGTCTCTATAGATGTAGATATTTTCTCTGACAGATACAATGAAGTAGTCGTGTTTACACAGAAAAGAGAAAATCTTCCATTTTTTCTTTAGATCACATATCTGTGAAGATATGAAAGCTTATATAGTTTAAACTGCACCAAGAAGGGCAGTATTTATGAAAAGAATTATGAATAGAAGGACCTTCGTCTGGGAAGATAGAGGAAGCCTTCTTTATGAAAAAAGAAAAAAGGAAAGAATAGTTCTGTTTATTCTGACTACTTGGTGAAGATATGGAAATATTTTGAATTTTAAATAGAAAAGAAAAAAATGAAAAAGACTTTTTTATGTGCAGTTATATTTGCTCTGGTTTCCGGAAGTGTATATGCACAATCAGGTGACATTGGAAACAATGAAGAAGGAAGTGACAAGCACAGAGTAGAGACAAACCGGTTTTGGGACAACTGGTTTATTAGTGTGGGTGGAGGTGCCCAAATCTATTTTGGTGATCACAATAAGCAGATGAATTTCGGTGACCGACTATCCCCTGCTTTGGACATAGCGGTAGGAAAATGGTTCACACCCGAAATTGGAGTACGATTGATGTATAGCGGTCTGTCTATCAGTGGCGCTACACAAAACGGCGCTCATTCTAATGGAAAACCTATCAGTGGGAAGCCACAGGATGGACACTGGCTGACAGAACAGAAAATTGACTTCTTTAACCTGCATGGAGATGTAATGTTTAATCTTTCCAACGTATTTTATGGAAAGAATGAATTCCGATTCTGGAATTGCAGCCCGTATGTGGGACTAGGATGGATGAGAGCTTGCGAACATCCAAGTGCAAATGAAATGAGTGCAAATCTGGGCATATCAAATTCATTTCGCATTACATCTGCGTTTCATGTCAATTTAGATGTTCGCAGTACAATGGTACATGATCGTTTTGATGGAGAAACAGGCGGACGAAAGAAAGAAGGGCTACTCACAGCAACAGTAGGAATAACATACAAGTTTCAAAAATGAAATTGTGATTAAAGAATAGCAATATATAATCATGTTTTCTTGAATTAATTTCAAGCGAAAAACAAATGTGACTAGTATAGAATATATACAATCAAAATAAAATAATAATCATGGATAAAAAAGAAATTAAGAAGAACATTTATCATGCTCCTGTTATAACTAAACAACAGATAGTATTAGAGCAAGTAATTGCTGCCGGATCTAGAAAACTAAGCACTGATGAAGCAGAAGCGATACAACATGAGTGGATAGAAGAAGAAATGAATAATGATTATCAGACGATAATCTAAGCAATCAATGAATGAGTCAATGAATTAATGAAAAGACAAAATGAAAAAACAAAATTTATTCAATAGATTAGCAGGAACTTTGCTGCTTGCCGGCATTTTCCTATCTGCTTGCAGCAATAATGATTTAGAAAAAGAAAATACCTCAACCGGCACTCGCATGCTGACTTTTAATGTAAGCCAGAGTTTTAATGACAGTTCAGATGAACCGGGTCGCGGACTTTCTATAGCACCTGATACTATCAACCAAAAGTTTGATATGGGATTGAGCATGGAAGTGATAGTAGAGGAAGACAAGAAAGGCCAAGCCCGCAATACGACAGAGGCAGTTGCTGTAGGAACCAAAGTTTTGGCATTCGTTATTGACGCACAGGCAAATGAGATTTATAGGATACATCAATTAGAAGTTACAAGCAACAATAAGCTGATTTGTGAAGTACCGAACAGAGAAACCTGGGTCGTATTCTATTCTTATAACAGTACTACAGAAATGCCAACTACAAATTTACAAGAGGGTGACAAGACTACTAGTGTCAGCATACAAAATGAAGCATCTACCAAAGATTTGATATGGGCAAAAACAGAATTGATCACTAGCGCATCAACTAATCTGGGATCTATAAAATTCAGCCATCTTTTTTCAAGAGTAAGGATATGTATGAATTGCGATATTGGTATTTCGGGATTTCAGACTAATTTTAGTAATTGCAAATATCAACAGGCAGCCATAGATGTAATTAATGGAACTGCCTCACCTTTTGGCGCAAGAAGTAATATCCAATTAAATAGTGACTACTTCAATTCTCCACAAACTACTGTATATTCGTCATATGATCTTGTAACTCCCACTACCGGTATTACAGGACAACTAAATATCACTAATATCAGCAATACGGCAATAAGCAGAATGATAATAATCAGTAATGCTGTGTTTCAGGCAGGACATAGTTATACAATTAATGTGAAGATAAAAAATGATAAGATTGTAAATGGATGGCAACCATATTATTATTTGTGGGATGCAAAGAAACCGCTTCCGACAACTATAAATGATTGGTGGCCTGAACCGGGAGATGATGAATACTATAATGAAGCATCAGACATTGCTACATATTCCTGTAAAGGATGCCCAAGCACAGAAATTGGGAAAAAGATAATTACCAATGGTGCTCTTTGGGATAATAATGGACCGTTATGGACAGCTTATAATGGAACTTCGTATACTACAGGCATTTGGATATTAAAAAAGGAGAAATTAGTATATGCAGGAGAATATGATGAGGCAGGGAATCAGGTCACCATGGAAAAAGCAGAAGAAATACACCGTAATTCAGATGACTATGTATTTCTTCCGGCAGCGGGCGGCTTTGCCCAAAAAGGCTATTACGGAGGAATGGATTTTGGTATTTCTGTTGGATCGGGAGCAGCTTATTGGCTTGATAAAGGAACTTATTTGAGATATTCTATTCAAGATGCATATAGCTCTATATTTATTCAAGAGAATCTTCCCAATAGTTTTGGCAACAACATATGGAATTATTAAAACTAAAGAATATACAATCTATTTATTAATACTATTAATAAAGCTGGCAGAACATTTTAATTCTGTCAGCTTTTTTATTATCAAACAATTATGCATTGACAGCAATAACCATCCGTATTCTATCCACATAGCAAAATAATGAATGCAATAGTATAAAGTAGCAATACTCACCTAAAAGAACAAGGCAAGCATCAACATAACTTCCAAATAAATTCTACGGCAAAAGGAGAAAAATGAAAATATTAAATAAAACTCCCTCATCCCTACCATTTCCATAGACTTTTATTCCTCTTTTTTTTGTTTTATTCAAAAAAATACGCTATTAATAGTACAGCTTATTCGAATTTGTCTCTATTCATGTAGATATTTTCTCTGTAAGATGCAATGACATCTACCGATTACACAGGAAAGGAGAAAAGTTTTCATTTTTTCTTTAAATGACATATCTGGGAAGATATGAAGCTTATATAGTTTTACCTGCATCAAAAAAAGGGCAGGATTTATAAAAAAGACAAAAAGAAAGATCAGGGTCTGGGAAGATGGGAAAGATCTTTCTTTTAAAAAGCTTTAGAAAGAAAAAGAAAAGATGAGAGAAAGAAAACTACATAAAACTTCTGCTAAATCCGGCTATCCGGAAGGCAAGCAGAAACAGTTTGAATTTAAATAGAAAGAAAAAAATGAAGAAAACTTTTTTTTGTGCAGCCTTGCTTCTATTGGCTGCCGGAAGTGTGTATGCACAGGCTACAGACATTGGAAACAATGAAAGCAGCAATGACAAACACAAGGTAGAGACAAACCGGTTTTGGGATAACTGGTTTATAAGCGTGGGCGGAGGAGCCCAAGTGTATTTTGGCGATCACAACAAACAAATGTCGTTTGGTGACCGCCTATCCCCTGCTTTAGACATAGCCGTGGGAAAGTGGTTTACACCCGGAATAGGGGTACGCGTGATGTATAGCGGGCTATCGCTGAAAGGAGCTACGCAGAACGAATCGCACACCAATAGCAAGCCCATTGATGGAAAACCATGGGAGGGGTACTGGCTGAAAGAACAAAAGTTCGACTTCTTCAACCTGCATGGTGATGTGATGTTCAATTTCTCAAATTTGTTCTGCGGCTACAATGAGACGCGTTTCTGGAATTGCAGTCCGTATATCGGGCTGGGATGGATGCGTGCATGGGATAAACCTTCCTCACGTGAGGTATGTGCAAACATCGGTATTTTCAACTCTTTCCGTATTTCTTCGGCTGTAGATATAAATCTGGATCTTCGCGGTACAATCGTAAATGACCGTTTCGACGGAGAGATGGGTGGACGTAAAGAAGAAGGACTTTTTGCCGCCACAGTGGGACTGACTTACAAGTTTCCCAAACGCGGATGGAATCGTAGCCGTACAGTAGTTATGTATGACAATGACGCACTGAATGCCCTGCGCAAAAAGATGAATGCACTGAGTGCTGAAAATGCACGACTGCAACAAGCCATTGCAGAAGGAAACCAGGCGGCAGCAGAAACCATTATCAAGAAAATGGAAGTGGCTGCACCAAACCTTGTGACATTCGTCATAGGCAAGAGCGAGTTGAGTCGAGAAAACCGTGTAAACCTGGGATTCCTGGCTAAAGTAATCAAAACTACAGATCCCAATGCCGTTTACACCATTACCGGATATGCCGATGCAGGAACTGGAACAGATGTGATCAACACTCGCTTGAGTGAAGAACGTGCACAGGCAGTTTATGACTGTTTGGTAAATGAATATGGCATTTCGGCCTCACAACTGCGCGTAGACCATAAGGGAGGCGTAGATAATATGTTCTATGACGATCCACGCCTGAGCCGTGCCGTAATAACTCGCAATGAGTAATATGTATTCCTATTTAAATAAAAAAATAACTATGAACGATAAAAAAATAGAGAAAGAAGTCTATGAAATCCCTGTTATAATAAGGCAACAGGTCATATTGGAACAAGTTATTGCTGCCGGATCTCCTTTAAGATCAAGTGATGGAGCAGTAACACACGAGTGGAATGAAGAAGACATAGATAATGGCGATGTCATTGTATTCTGACCCATTATCAATAAAAATATACCAATTAATAAATTCATTAGATAATAAGATGAAAAGACAAAACTTATTTAATATACTGCTAGTGAGCCTCTTTACTGTAAGTACTTTTTTAGTATCATGCAGCAATGACAATCCGGATGAAAACATTCTATCCGGAACTCGCCTCATGAAATTCAACGTATCACAAACTTTTGATGAGGATCTAAGCGAAAGAGCTATGGGAGAGATGGAAAAGCCTGATACAATTTATCAGAAGCTTAATGACAGCACACAAATCAAAGCTGTGATAAAGCAAGACAAAGCTATAAACTCGCGCGCAGAATATTCTGTTCCGCCGGGAACAAGAGTATTGGCTATTGTTGCTGATGCTTCTACAGATAAGATCTATAAGATGCATCAATTAACAGTAGAGAATGATGGCATCCTGAGTTGTGAGGTACCCAACTTTGCAGTACGAATCATATTCTATTCCTATAATAGTACCAGTAAAATACCCATATCGAATCAAAATTATGCTGCATTTGAAAAATATTATGATGATGTAATGTGGTTTAAAACCCAACAGATAAGTTCTACAGATACTAGTTTAGGAACAATAAAATTCAAGCATCTATTCTCTAGAGTCAGAGTAGAAATGCACGATAGAACAGGTGCAGGAATATCATCGTTTGACACCACATTAAAAAAATGTACATACGAAGATGTTTTAATGGATATTGAGAAAGGAATAGCCAGTTCTTATGATATACTTATAGATCTTCCATTAAATGCTACAAGTACTCCACAAACCATTCTAGATTCAGATTATAAGACTATAATCCCGAATGAAGAAGTATCGACAATGAAATTGGAGGTAAATAAAATCAATAATATTACATTAACGAACCAATCTATGTCGTTCACCAAAAAGTTCGAGTTAGGCTATAGCTATACCATCCACCTATATGTAGAATCCAATAATCAGGTAACCGGCGATGGAGAAGTAAGGCAAGATTGGACGGAGGAAGTAACAGAGACTAATAGTGGTATTGATATTTAATATCACATTCATAAATCCAATGTACAAATTAACAAATTCATTAGAAAACAAAATGAAAAAACAATATTTCACAAATCTATTATTCGGTTTTCTATTGCTTGCAGGCACCGCTTTATCATCTTGCAGCAATGAAGAATTGAGCAATGAAGAAATCGAATCCGGGACTAGAACCATAACTTTTGATATAAGTCAGGGATTTGAAGAAAGTGCGGATGAGAAAATGCGAGGATTTTCTGAAAAGAATGATACCATTTATCAGAAATTTAGTAATGGAATGGAAATCTCAACTTTCATAGAGGAAGACAAAGCAATAAATTCCCGTGCCACAGAAGTAGTTGAAGTAGGAACAAAAGTATTAGCAATTGTAGTAGATGAAAATAATAAAATCTGCAAGATACAAACAACAGAAATAGAAACTTACTACAAATTAACTTGTCAAGTTCCTAATTATAAAGTACGGATCATTTTCTATTCCCACAACAGCAAAAGCAGCATTCCCACAATTCCGCTATCTGTAGGAGATTACATTTCAACAGATACGAAAACAAATACGATTGGATATGAAAAATATGCAATGATTGCCGAAACCGGATTCATAAATCCGGGCAATTCCAGCATGGGAACTATATTATTTAAACATGCATTTTGCAGAGCCAGAGTATGTTTGTATTATGGAAAAGGCGTCACTAGTTTTACAACAACACTAAAAGATATGTCAAATGAATCTGCAAAAGTCAATATTAACACATATCAGATAGAACGAAGTAATACGGGCTATAAAGATCTTGAATTTACAGGAAGCCGATATTCATCAAGTACAAATCTATTTTCTGCATTTTATCTACCCTTCATTCCAAGGAATGATGCAACGAATATTGATGTATATCTGGATAAAATAAATGATAAAATAATTGGAGAATCAACAACGCTATATTATAATTTTAAGCCGGGACATAGCTATACAATCTATATCAATGTCGGTAATCGTAGTAAAATTGTGGATGGATGGACACCTAAGTTTTATCAATGGGATGCGAAAGCTATTTTTACACCCGGAACTACACCGGCTGCTGGAAGTAGTTCACATTATAATGAGAGTTCAGATATTGCCAGTAATTCATGCAAAGATTGTCCTACTAACGACGAAATTAGAAGAATAATGAATTCAGGAGTCTATTGGGATGATAATGGAGAAATATGGTCTGATTATGAAGGTAGGATTCATCGTACAGGCGTATGGGTAAAGAAAAGAAATAAGTGGGCCGCAGCAGGATCATCTGGAGGAGAGATACCTGAGGCAACTGATGCTATACGTAATTCCGATGATTATGTATTTCTTCCGGCATCCGGTTGGATAAATGGATCGTCGGTAGCAGATGTTGGCGAAAGAGGTTTTTATTGGTCAAGTGATGCTGGTGTTTGTATGAGCTTTAGCAAAGCTGGAATATGGTCTGATAAATTTAGCCGTAATCCGGGCATGACTACCTGGTATTTTCCCCAATAATGAAGTAAATTCTTATTTTTTCGACTGAATACAGAAAAGGTTTCACACAGGTTGATTTAAAGCTGATGTGAAACCTTTTTTATTTATTCTCATTACTCAGTGAAATAATAATGGAATAAAGAAGATTAAACTCTATTTTTTTAAGCTACGTACTAGATCTATTCCTTAACTCATACCGTTTTCACTTCTTCTTTTCAAAATGTAGCATCATTATCCACATAATCTTTACATTCATAAAAATAAAACAGGTAGCAGAAAACATAGACAGCAACAACCATCTGCATTCTATCCACATAGCAAAATAATGAATGCAATAGTTAAAGTGACAATACCTATCCCAAAGAATAAGGCAAGCATCAACATAAACTTCTAAATAAATTCTACGGCAAAAGGAGAAAAACGGAAATATTAAATAAAACTCCCTCATCCCTACCATTTCCATAGACTTTTATTCCTCTTTTTTTTGTTTTATTCAAAAAAATACGCTATTAATAGTACAAAACACTTCGAAACATCTCTAATTAAGTGTATATTTTCTCTACTGGATGCAATGACATCCACCGATTACACAGGAAAGGAGAAAATTTTTCATTTTTTCTTTAGATGACATATCTGTGAAGATATGGAAGTTTATATAGTTTAAACTGCCGCAAGAAAAAGGCAGGATTTAGAAAAGATATGAAAAGAAGGATCAGAGTCTGGGAAGATGGGAAAAATCCTTCTTTTGAAAACACACGGAAGAAAAAGAAAAAATGAAAGAGAAAAGAACTACATAAGATTTCTGCTGAATCCGGGTAATCCGGAAGGCAAGCAGAAATATTTTGAATTTAAATAGAAAGAAAAAAATGAAGAAAACTTTTTTTTGTGCAGCCTTGCTTCTATTGGCTGCCGGAAGTGTGTATGCACAGGCTACAGACATTGGAAACAATGAAAGCAGCAATGACAAACACAAGGTAGAGACAAACCGGTTTTGGGATAACTGGTTTATAAGCGTGGGCGGAGGAGCCCAAGTGTATTTTGGCGATCACAACAAACAAATGTCGTTTGGTGACCGCCTATCCCCTGCTTTAGACATAGCCGTGGGAAAGTGGTTTACACCTGGAATAGGCGTGCGCCTGATGTATAGCGGGCTGTCGCTGAAAGGAGCTACGCAGAACGAATCGCACACCAATGGCAAACCCATTGATGGAAAACCATGGGAGGGATACTGGTTGAAAGAACAGAAGTTCGATTTCTTCAATCTACACGGTGATGTGATGTTCAATTTTTCCAATTTATTTTGCGGTTACAACGAGACACGCTTCTGGAATTGCAGTCCGTATATCGGGCTGGGATGGATGCGCGCATGGGAAAAACCCAGCTCGCGTGAGGTAAGTGCAAACTTAGGTATCTTCAACTCTTTCCGCATTTCTCCGGCAGTGGATATAAATCTAGATCTTCGAGGTACAATCGTAAATGACCGTTTCGACGGTGAACTGGGTGGACGTAGAGAAGAAGGATTGTTTGCAGCCACTGTGGGAGTAACTTATAAGTTTCCCAAACGCGGATGGAATCGTAGCCGTACAGTAGTTATGTATGACAACAACGCACTGAATGCACTGCGCGAAAAGATGAATGCACTAAGTGCTGAAAATGCACGACTGCAACAAGCCATTGCAGAAGGAAATCAAGCGGTAGCAGAAACCATTATCGAGAAAATGGAAGTAGCCGCTCCAAACCTTGTAACATTCGTCATAGGCAAGAGCGAGTTGAGCCGAGAAAACCGCGTGAACCTCGGATTCCTGGCTAAAGTGATCAAAACTACAGACCCCAATGCTGTTTATACCATTACAGGCTATGCCGATGCAGGAACAGGAACAGATGCGATTAATACACGTCTGAGTGAGGAACGTGCACAGGCAGTTTATGACTGTTTAGTAAATGAATATAGCATTCCGGCATCACAACTGCGCATAGAATATAAGGGAGGTATAGATAATATGTTCTATAATGACTCACGACTGAGCCGTGCAGTAATAACCCGAAATGAATGACAAATGAAAAGATAAAATTAAATAGAATAAGAAAAATGAATAAAAAAGAAATAGAAAAAGAAAGCTATGATAGCCCTGTTATAAATAAACAACAAGTAATATTAGAACAGGTGATTGCTGCCGGATCTACACGGAAATATTCCAAAGGAACACTCACTACTGAGTTTTTAGGAGAAAATATTGAGATTGAAGATATAGTTATATTCTAGTCTTGATGAAAAGAAATATTAATCAATAAATTCGTTGAAAAATGAAAAAACAAAACTTATTCAATATATTAATTGGAACTTTATTATCTATAGGTATCTTATTTTCATCCTGTAATAATGAAGATTTACAAACGAATAAAAAGAATGGAAGCCATACAGTGACTTTTGATATGTTTCAAACCTTTAATGGTGAATATGGAGAAGTAGAGGGCAGAAATTATTTAGAAAAGCCAGATACTATTTATAAAAAGTTTAGTGACGGTATGGAAATAAAAGCCATCATAGAGCCGAGTTATAATATTAAGTCTCGCATAAATTACATTGCAACCCAAATGATATATGGCATAAAAGTATTAGCTATATTTGTAGATATAGCTAATAACAAAATCTATAAAATAGATGAACTTACTACAACTAATTTATTAATTTGTGAAATTCCTGATTTTCCTGTACGAATTATATTCTATTCATACAATAGTAGCTCTCTAATTCCAGAAACTAACTTAAAAGTAGGCGATGTAATTACATCAGACAGCAGATATGAGTATTATGGTGATAATAAATCCATAATGTGGTTTGAGATTCCTTATATTTCTCCAAATGATATAGATTTGGGAAAAATAGAATTTAAAACTTTAACTTCACGATTTGTTGTGGAAATGTCTGATATTACAGAATCATATAGTATTTATTCATTCAAAACGACACTAGAAAATTGTTCTGCTCAAAGATCTTTTGTTGATCCTATAGGAGGAACTATACAAACAGATAATGACCTCATCACATTTCCAATTGAATTGGAAACAACTTATTATCCTGAACAAGAACTCAGACCATATAAATATACTCCTCCTAAAGATGTATTTCCAACACAAGATACAGAATTAATGAAATTAAATATTATTGATATTAATGGCATTCCTATAAATAGATCTTTTACATTTAACAAAAAAACAATGCCTGGATATGAATATACCATTAAAGTATATGTAAAGAGGGCTGATACTTAAGAAGATTTGAATAAAAGGCTTCACATAAAAATAAAATCAATTTATGTGAAGCCTATTGCTGCTCTATTATTCATTTATAAAATATATAATAATAAAATTGTTTCTTCTTAAGATCAACTATCAATTATATTCCTCAGCTTATACCGTTTCTACTTCTTCTTTTCACCGTGCCGCACCATTATCTGCATAATCTTTATATCCATTAAAATAAAATAAGTGGCTGATATCATATCTGGTAACCATCATCTATATTCTATCCAAATAGCAGAAGAATGAAGGATCTTGCTTTTGCATCCTTTTTATGAACTTACTTTCAAAATACTAATTTTACAAAGTAATTCAATGAAAATACACTTAGATGATTATTAGTAAAATAAAATATTAAAATATTAACTTTCAATATGATAGGTTTATTTGTATACTAATTATTCATACCATAATCCGTGCTTCATATTTATTTTTTTTGATAAAAGCAAGAAAAAAGCAATTTAAATATCAAAAATATTCAAAAACTATTTTTTCCTCTAAAGGAGAAAAAATAATTATCTATTTCCTTTGCTGACAAATATTATTATATTACTTTCGCACAGCATAAAAGAAAACACCCTTATAGCTCCAATTTATTGCTTGGTGATACATCCTACCTCAGACGTGCGGCACTATGAAACTACCATGAAATATATTCCTGTTATGACCGCGAAATAATTCTTTTATTGATGATTATTTCTAATTTAGATAAAGTAAGGCTTGATTTAGCCTACATCGCTACGCATACGGCTTAGAAAAATGTTTTTTTAGTCAACTTGCTGCGAGAAAGGTAAAATCAGAACTATTTTTAGCTCACTTGCTGCAAGGATGGTGAAAAGAAACCTTTTTATGACTAACTTGCTACGAGGAAGAATAAAAAGAAACTTTTTTTAGCTCACTTTTTGCAAGGAGCTTGAAATAAGAACTTTTTTTTGATTCACTTTTCGCGAGGAAGCTAAAATTAGTTCAATTTTTAACTCTCTTGCCAAAAGTAGGCTAAAAGAAAGAAAAGTTTAAGCTACCTCGCAAAAAGCGAAGTAAAATAAAATAAGGCTTGGCATTTCTTTTTGCATTGAAAGTGAAAATTTAAATTAGAATAGTCCGATTAGATAAAATAAATAGAAACAGATAATAATGTCCATAAGGACATCAAATTAATAATTTAAAAAGAATAAAAGTTATGGTATTACAAACTTTAAAGAACCAAAGTAGATTAACTGTAGGTGAATTTGGCAATTTTTTAAATGATTTCTTAGATACATATAATATGTATACTACAAAGAAAGTTGTCGTTGAAGCTGAAAATGATGAAGAAAACAAAGATATTGATTTGTCTAACAAGCAAATAAAGATGCGCGATTCATTGAATGCTTTTAATGCTGTAGTAATACATTCAGTGAAAATGCCTGAGAGTGGAAAAATGACAGAAATAGATAAATTGCGTTATAAAAAAGTAAGATCATTAATTGCATTGATACGCAGCTATTTGACTGATGAAAATGATGCAATCAGAGAGGCTGCAATAAATTATAATGTATTGACAAATAATCTGAAAGGTCTGTCTACTTGTACAAATGCCGAGCAAAGCAATTTAATAAGCAATTTTGTGAATACTATTCAAAATGATATTCACAAAGAAGCCTTTGCTTTATTGAAACTAGAAGAAAGAACAAGAGAGACTAAAGAGGCTAATGATGAGTATATCAGATTGAGCAAGGAACGTGATGATACGGAGAAAAATCGTGTTGCATCTTCTTCTGATTGCCGTCAACAATGCATGTTGGATTATCGTCATTTGGTTTCTCTTATCAATTTTGCGCAAGAATCTAATGATGCATTATTGTATGATGAAATGATAAAGAAACTGAGTGCACAGACTATCAGAGTACAAGAGTTGGTGAATAGACGTGCTAAGGCGGCGGCAGCTAGAAAGAGAGGGGAAGTTTATCAGCAAGAAGATATGAAAGAGCTGAAAATGGAAGATGATATGGTGGAAATGGAGAATAATATGGATAATGAGAAAATGATGGAGGCTTAATTGATTCATTGTTTGGACTGATTATTAAAATTATTTATCGGTTATGGTTGATAGTAGTTGGAAGTAATTTTGTTCTCTCTTGGGATGGATGCTCTTTCTATATATTCTGTAAACATTTCCTGTAGGGGCGGATTGAATCCGCCCGAATGCATAAAGTAAATCGTTTTCGGGCAGATTCAATCTGCCCCTACGGTGGATGAAAGCGTTTGTGGGAATGTTAAAATACTTGTGTAGAAAGAGTGGATTCCAAAGAGGGGATGAAGTTACTTTTGACTTTTGTTTATTTCTGTTTTAAAATTTACTCAAGAATATGTTATTGGGTGGGTTTGGAACCCGCCCCTACTGGTGAATGGAATATGGCGGGGGGAATATTTCTTTTTAGTATATCTGCCGCCTTTTATTCGAATTTCGAAACTGCAAATTATTTCTCTTTCTGTTTTTATACTTCTAAAGAAAACACGCCTCACTTGTGCCATTATTATAATTTTTGGGACTTTCTTATTATCTGTATCAGAAAAGGATATATTTTTTTATTTTCTTTAATAATAGGATATTTGCGAAGCCAAAATTAATGAAAATTCAGGTTTGCGTAGATAGATTAAACTAGACTTTATTCGTACCACAAAATCATCTGATTTTTCTTTACGCGCTAGCGAAAGTAGAGCAGACTTATCAAGAGTTCTTGATAAGAATCTCTGTATCGCAAAAAATGAAATGGATAAAAGTAATAAGTTATAGGTAATGTGTCAAAATTCTAAAGTAACTATTCAATGATTCACCGTAGGGGCGGATTGAATCCGCCCGAATGCATACAGTAGATGTTATCGGGCAGATTCAATCTGCCCCTACGGTGAAATGATAGTAAATATTATTTTGATATGCCCCTATTTGGAAAAGCAGTATGTGCATAGGTAAAAAGAAACAAAACACTGTTCCTGAATATAATAATTAAAAAAAAGTAGAGTAAATTTATGGAGAGAAGATTATTCCTGATTACAATCTGCCTGTTCATAGGAATTAGTTGGGCAACCGCCCAGACTAAAACCCTGACTGGAGTTGTGGTTTCTGAGGAAGACAATGAACCGGTGATAGGTGCATCCGTACTTATTCCCGACACTTCCATTGGTACCATTACAGATGTTAATGGTGAATTCGTCTTGCCGGGTGTACCTGCCCAGGCAAAAGTAGTGCAAATTTCGTATATTGGAATGAAGACGACCAACGTTCCAATCACAGACAAACGAATGAAGATCGTTTTGCAGGCTGATACGGAGGTACTAGAAGAAGTCGTCGTGCTGGGTTACGGATCGGCAAAGAAACTGGGCTCTGTTGTGAGCTCCGTGTCCACAGTGAACAATCAAAAGCTGAAAAATGTGCCTACACCCAACATCACGGATGCTTTGCAGGGACAAGTAGCCGGATTGGCCGTTTCATCCAGTTCCGGTGAACCGTCATCTACCTCAAAAATCCGTTTGCGAGGCGTAAGTTCTATCAATGCAGGCATTACACCTCTTTATATATTGGACGGTTCGCCTGTGTCCGAAGTGGTTTTCACCAACATGAATCCCAGTGACATTGCCAATATCACCGTGCTGAAAGATGCCTCGGCAACCTCTATCTATGGTTCGCGTGCGGCAAACGGAGTCATCGTGATCACTACCAAGAAGGGTCGTATGGGAGAAAAGGCGCAAGTCACCCTGAAAGCCCAATATGGCGTTTCAAACTTGATAGACAATGGAATGAAGATGATGAATGCGGAGGAATATATGCAATTCCGCGAAATGCTCGACCCCAAATTGGCAACGGACAATGCGTGGATGAAGCATAAAGAAATCGTTCAGAAAAACAGAATTAATACGGACTGGGCAAAGGAAGTTTATCAGAATAATGCGCCCACTTATAATGTAGATATGTCCGTAAGCGGAGGAGGAAACAATAACAACTACTATCTTTCATTGAGCCACAACAACACGGAGGGTATTGCTCCCACTTCCGAGATGCAGCGCACATCTCTGCGCAGCAATCTGGAAATCAGTGCCAACGACTGGCTGAAAGTGGGATTGAACTCTAATCTTTCTTATCAAAAATACAATGCCAATCCCGATGTATCGTCGGACGTAAGCCTTGCCAATCCGGCAGCCTTCGCCCGATTGGCGCGTCCCGATGATGCGTCACACTATTATTCGGTGGACGAAGACGGCATCGCTACCTTCGGAGATCGTGCCGATTATCTGCACGAGTCGCAAATGCTGAATCCGCTTTACATGGAAAGCTATCGTGACAGGGATCGCCGCAATGTATCAGGAAACCTCAGCTTGTTTGAGGAACTGAAGCCGGTGAAAGGACTAATCCTGAGAGCCGTGCAATCCCTTGAGGCATTCGACTATACTTATACCTCCAATGTCCCTCCCATCAACAGTTTCACTACTCCGATGGGCGATGTGGTGCAGATTAATGACGGAAAAGGACAGGCGCGTGAGAGTTTCCAGCGTTTCTATCGCTTCACCTTCACAAACACTGCCGAGTATAAATTCAATATTGAAAATAAACATGCCGTTACCCTCTTGCTGGGTCAGGAAGGTATTATGAGCAAGGATAAAAGTTTTGATGTAGTGGTAGATGGAATAACGGACGGCAGACTGGTGATGCTTTCTAACGGAACGGAGTATCTTCCGCCTACGGATGCCATCATCGAGTCGGTTTTCAACTCATACTTCTTCCGCGGAGACTATGCTTTCAAAGATAAATACTACTTTGAGGCATCTTATCGTCTGGACGGTAGTTCTCGCTTCACGCCCAAACACCGTTGGGCAGAGTTCTACTCACTGGGAGCGAAATGGAACTTGAAAGCTGAAAATTTCCTGAGCAATGCGCAATGGATCAATGAATTGGGACTGAGACTGAGCTATGGTTCCACGGGTAACTCAACCATTGGCGATTATGCTTATCAAAGCCTGCTGGTGAGCAGCGGAGTGGTTTACGAAGATCAAAGCGGTACGGTGGTTATGCAGCCGGGTAATCCCGACCTCACTTGGGAGACAGTGAAGTCTGCCAACATCGGTCTTGATTTCCGTTTGTTCAACCGTGTGTATGGTAGCGTGGATTATTACCACAAAAAGACATCGGATATGTTGATGGCCATCCCCTACTCTTACACCACCGGATTCGGCAGTAACATAGGCAACATCGGCGGAATGGTGAACAAGGGCTTTGACCTGAACCTGAACGTGGATCTGATTAACAATAACAAGCTGTTCTGGACTTTCAAAGTGGCGCTGAACTACAACAAGAATGAAATTACGGAATTGTTTAACGGACTGAGCGAATATGTGATTCCCGACACGGGAGCCAAACTGCAAGTGGGAAAATCGAGCGGTGAACTTTACTGGGTAAAGCGTGCCGGAGTGGATCCGCGCGACGGTAAGATAATGTGGTATGACAAAAACGGAAACTTGACGAAAACTTACAATGAAAGTAACGCCGTGTTCCTGGACAAGCAACTATTTGCTCCGTGGACAGGAGGTTTCGGAACAACTGCCACATGGAAAGGCTTGACGGCAAGTGTCGATTTCTCTTTTGCGCTGGATAAATACATGATCAACTATGACCGCTACCTGTTGGAGAATCCCAGCGAGATGGGCTTGAGATATAATCAAACGCGCCGCATGCTGGATATGTGGACTACTCCGGGGCAAATAACCGACATTCCGGCAGCCGGCGAAAAGGTTTATCTGGACGATTCATATGTAGAAAATGCTTCTTATCTGCGTCTTCGCTCCTTGTCACTCTCCTATGCGCTTCCTCAGAAGCTCATCAAGAGAAGCAAGATATTTGATAGTTGCAACCTGTTCTTTGTAGGCAGAAACCTGCTCACCTTTACCAAGTTCAAAGGATATGACCCCGAACCGGAGGCAAATGCCACGAAGTTCAATTATCCCAATACGCGCCAGTACTCCATTGGCGTGGAAGTATCTTTCTAAACAACTCAGAATATAATTATGAAAAGAATTAAAATAAACAGTCTGTTTCTTGTCCTTCTTTCGGTCGTATTTTGTACGGCTTGCGACATGGATAAGATGCCACAAGGCTCTTTGGGTGGAGATATTGACTTTACCCTACAGGATTGCCGCAATTACCGCATCGGGCTATATACCAGTTTTCGCGAACTGACCACCGGTGCATTTGTGATATACAGTGACATACAGATGGATGATTTCCATGCCGTATCCGAATATACGGGCGCACTGAATATGCTTTATACCGGAAATATCACTCCGGGCACAGAATTGATAGAAACGATCTGGGCAGGTGACTATGCAGGCATCAGTCAGGCAAATTATTTCTTCCAAAAAATAGAAGTGATGCAGGCTACCACCAAGTTGACCGCTACGGAAATAAGTGAAGTGAAACGCTATAATGCCGAGGCATTATTTATGCGTGCTTTCTGTTATTTTGATCTGGCACAGCGGTTTTGTGCGGCATACAGCCCGGAGACGGCAGCGATGGAATACACCGGAATGCCTTTGGTTACAAAGTATGATCCTACCAGTGACAATACGCAATATCCGGGTCGTTCTACCTTGGAAGCGACTTATCAGCTCATTTTGGATGACCTGGAACAAGCCTTGGAAGACATGGCGGGTTATGAAGAAAAGAATCCGGAAAATGCACCATATGCTATGAGCCCGTGGATTACTTCGGATGTAATCAAAGCCCTTCAGGCACGTGTGGCGCTGACGATGGGAGATTATGAAACGGCTCTGAAAAAATCGGAATCGCTGATTAATTCGTCCGGCTACGCACTGACCAATAATGCTACGGATCTATATTCTTTCTGGCGCGACGACTGGGGTACGGGTGAAGCCTTCTGGTTGGTAACCATGACGCGCGATTACACCGGAAGTTCCAACGGATCTATGTTCCTTGCCAACACAGGAGATCAAATCAGCTTTATCCCTACGGGGGACGTGGCGGGCTTGTTCGAGAAAGATGATATTCGTATGAAATCTTATCTGGCAGACCGTCCCATCAAGGTTACTTTGGGAACGGAAACGGTTGCTGCTTTCAGCAAGTATCCGGGTAACCCGTATTTGTATTACAACATCAATACATTTACCAATATGGCAAAACCTTTCCGATTGGCAGAGCAATATTTGATTGCAGCCGAATCGGCAGCCGAGCTGGCACAGGTATCAAAGGCTAATCTATACCTCAATAACCTGAGAAAGAGCAGAATTGCCGGATACACCACCAAGCAGTATGCCGGAGCAAGGTTGGCAGAAGAAATTCAGACGGAAAGACGCCGCGAATTGCTGGGCGAAGGTTTCCGCATGAATGACTTGAAGCGGAAACATAAGGGATTCCAACGCTCTAAAGGGCAAAAGACAGGGCTTGTCATCAACAAGATAGGAAACGTTCATTTATTGAAATATGAGGCGGATGATTATCGTTTTGTATGGCCTATTCCGCAAGGGGAGATTGACACGAATCCTCAGATAAAGTCACAACAGAATCCAGGGTATTAATTGAAATGAGTTCTTGCATAAATTGGTCGAAAGCCTTTCCATCCGCACGGCTCCCCCTTTTGAAGGGGGATTTAAGGGGGATGTTCTCCTTATTATATATAACGAGGAAATAATAGGAGAAAAAGAAGGCGAAAGAGAACATCCCCCTTGCCCCCTTCATAAGGGGGAAGCTGGCGCGATGATTTCTGCCAAAGATGTAATAGAAATATAAAAACAGTAACATTGATAAGTTATGAAATATATTAGAAATTTAATGTTGATAGCCTCCCTGCCCTTATGCATGGCAGCGTGTGACGATAGTGACGATATTCCGCAGAATGCAACCCAAGCGGCGGTGTCGTTTCAGGAATCTTCTACCACGGTGAAGGAGGATGTAACTTTTGTAACCGTGCCCATCACCGTATCGGGCACCGAGAAGCGTAACGGCGACATATCCGTGCGCGTGGCACTGAAAGACAGCCACGGCAAACTGAAAATGGACAGGGACATCATCCTTACCACCGATACCTACCGCATTCCTGCAGGCACCGACCAAGTAAATCTGGAAGTGGGTCTGCGCGTAGCCAATGATGAAATGGAGATGGATCGGTTCATTACTTTTGAAATAAGCGAAGTGGAAGGCGCTTCTGTAGGAGCGAATAAGGACTTCACCATCCATATCATTGAAAATAATTTCATAGAAGGTACTTATACCATCCGTGGAATCAATCCGCTGGAAGGATATATGTCCACCGGAAGGGTAATGGTAAATGCGTTGGGTGACGATTTGGAAAACGTAGTGTTCGACTTCGGACTGGGCGCTTCCATTCCCGTAAAATTCGTTACTTTAGTTCCTGACCGTCTATACGCCATAGAAATTGAACCTTTCCAGGTAGCCGGAGTGTACAATGGAGAAAATGTATATCTGTCTTGGTCGCTCATGGATGAAAAGACCGGAAAGCTGAACTACGAAAAGGATGGAGTGAAGCCCAGCATAAAAGGTATATTCGAAATCCTGCCCGATGCCGAAGGACGCAAAATAATGTTTACCATGAACGATGGTTTCGGATTGGTTTCGTATGAAAACGGGCAGGTAGCCTGGTATCCGTCTGACTTGTTCCAAGCGAAAACAACGATAACGAAGGAAGATTAACCAAATGCATCAAATGAAATGAGAAAGAACTTATTTTTTATCATTATATCATCTCTGCTCATCCTGTCAAGTTGCTCGGATGAACAGGAACCCATCCGTGCGGACAAACCGCAGGGAACGATTAATGTTCCTTTGACCGAGGAATATGTGAAGTCCGGAGTGCTTCGTGTGAAACTGACTGAGGAGGCGGAAGCGAAACTTAACATCACTACCGGCCGCAGCGGAGAAGTATTGACCGGCGTGGCATCTCTGGACGCATTGAGCAGTTCCATTCATATCACAAAGATCAAAAAGACCTTTGGAAATGGAGGAAAATTTGAAGCCAGAAGACGCAAAGCGGGACTTCACCTGTGGTATGACATTTATTTTGATAACACGCAGCCCATGTCGCGTGCATTCAGCACAGCGCTCAATATTCCGGACGCAACGGTGGTGGAACCTATCATGAAAGCGCAACGCATCAAGACGGGCAGCGCCACTCCCCTGTCACAAGCGGCTGTTAGGGAAATAGTGGAGAAACAGAATAAAGCAAATTCCACTTTGCCCAAAACCGTTATGCCCTTCAATGATCCTTTCCTGAAATATCAGTGGCATTATCATAATGAAGGAAAAGTGCGCAACTCTTTGCCTGCTGCCGACATTAATTTGCTGAAAGCATGGCAAATAGAAACGGGTAAGCCGCAAGTGATCGTGGCTATTATTGACGGTGGTATAGAGCCCACCCACCCCGACTTGGTTGCCAATCTGTGGACAAATACCAAGGAAGTGGAAGGCAACAATTATGACGATGACGGCAACAACTATACAGATGACGTTCATGGATACAACTTCGTATTCCCCAATGATAACGACTGGCAACTGATAGGCAAATACGGAAATGCCAACCAGGGAAAAGTAACAGGACACGAACATGGCACGCACGTGGCAGGAACCGTAGCCGCCGTCAATAACAATGGTGCAGGCGGCGCAGGCGTAGCCGGTGGAAACGGTAATCCCGCTTCGGGTATCCGATTGATGAGCTGTCAAATCTTTGCCTACGACGAAGAAGGTGCGGAAACAGGTGCGGATGATAACCGAGGCAACGCTTTCCTGTATGCAGCCGAAAATGGTGCGGTTATTGCCCAGAACAGTTGGTCGTACACATGGACGGGTACTGAAATGGAACTGATGGAAGCCGACAAAGAGGCTATCGACTATTTCATTGACAATGCCGGTATGGATGAAAATGGCGAACAGGTAGGCCCGATGAAAGGGGGTATCGTAATCTTTGCCGCCGGTAATGATAATGTAAATGCACATGCCATGCCGTCTTCTTATGAAAGAGTTTTCTCGGTGTCTTCATTCGGACCCGATTATAAGAAAGCTGTTTATTCTAATTATGGTGATTGGGTGGAAGTTTCTGCTCCGGGTGGAGATGGTGACTATGCGCAAGGTTCCCAGATATTCAGTACATTCCTGCAAGGACAATACGGATTCATGGAGGGAACTTCCATGGCATGTCCGCATGTATCGGGCATTGCCGCACTGGTCGTTTCCAAATATGGAGTGGATGAGAACGGGAATATCAAGCCATTTACCAATGAGGAACTCAAAGCCAAATTGCTGAACTCTACCAACGATATGATCGGCTGGTACAATCCGGCTTCCTATCCTATGGGAAAAGGTTATGTAAATGCTTACAAGGCATTGGCAGATTATGGCGAACTGGCACCGGACCGCGTAGGTGATATGCACCCGGTATGGTTCTCGGATAAAGTAAAGATTTCATGGCAGATTACAGCCGATGCGGATGCTGCGCTGGGAAAGGCCTACGGATATAAAATATATATCAGCGAAGAAGACCAATACGGACTGGATTTCAGCCGGTTGATGGCTCCTACGGCCGAAGTGTTGACAGGTAGCAAAGCGGTGGGCGAAACATTGAGTTATGAAGCCGGAGATTTGGAAATGGGCAAGACCTATTTTATTTCTATTGCTGCTTTTGACGAAGACGGTCATTATTCTCTTTCTTCTACCATTCAGGGAGAGCCCATAGCCAACAGAGCGCCTGTGGTAGAGGGCATGCCGGATGCAGTTTCATTAAGAAAGGATGAACAGAAAGAAGTGGTTCTCAATGTGTACGACATAGAGGGCGATGCATGGGAATACAGTTTTGAAGCAGGAAGCAAAGCGGTGGGTATCACCAAACGGGCAGATGGCAAACTGGCATTGAAGTTCAATGCATCGGCTGAGACTCCGGGAAGTACTTTTGAGGCAACTTTGAAGGTGTGGGATGTGGTGAATCCGGAAAATGTAAATGAGATCAGCCTTTCTTACTCTATTATTAATAATGCTCCCGTACTGCTTCAGAATTTCCAGGATGTTCTGTTCCATTATGTAGGTGAAACGAAAGAATACAAACTGGATAATTACTTTGTAGAAAAAGATAATGATCCGATTACATACGAGGTTTCTTCAAGTGATCCGCAGGTGGTATCCGCCAAAGAAATCAATGGCGTGTTTACCATACAGGCAGAAGGCGTGGGAGTGGCAAAAGTAACGGTTACTGCTCATGATCCTTATAATATGCATACGGGAATTTCATTCAGCATCACCAGCCGCGACGAAAACAGTGAGGTAGACCTTTATCCGCTTCCTGTAAAGAAAGATGGTATTCTGAATATCCGCATGGGACGCTATGTACAGGGCGAAATACAGGTAACTCTGCGCAGCCTGAGTGGTGCCAAGGTATATGAGCAACCGGTAGCCATTTCTCCGGATGCTGCGGCACAAGTCGATTTGAGCAACCTGAAACCGGGTAATTACCAGATCACTATTAAACATAAGCAACAAGAAATCACTAGAAATATTACAAAATTATGATTAGATTGAAACATATTATAGCTCCGTTATGCCTGTTTTGCAGCCTGGCAGCCCAGGCGCAAGACCCGGCTTCCATCGGATTTCAAACAGATGCACGTTCAGCAGGAATGGGAGGAGCCGGGATAGCGACGGATGCCAATGCACTCTCTCTTTATCGCAACACGGCGGCTATTTCTTTTTCGGAGTCAAAGGTGGCGGCTTCTTATAGTTATGTGTCTCTTTTTAATGATGCTAACCTGCACACAGTGGGAGGTTATTATCGTTTGAATGAAAGGCATGCCTTTACTGCGGGTGTCAGGTATTTTGCTCCCGATAAGATTTATAATATGGTAGGTGGCAGTGACGGTACGGCTTATACTTCGGTTCAGCCCTACGATTTGCTTATCGACCTGGGCTATACGCAGAAAGTGAATGATGTACTGGGACTTTCTGCCAATTTGCGGTATGTATATTCCAAACTCAACGAAGTTCCCGGTTTTAAGACAGGAAAGACTTTGGCGATGGATCTGGGCATGTATTTTCGCAAAGATGCTTACAGCGCTGCCCTTACGGTGAACAACCTGGGCAAACTGATAGATTATGGTGTGGAAAAATATCGTATGCCCGCCAGTATCAATCTGGGTGGAGCTTACCGCTACTCACCTGCTGCGGATCATCAGATAACGGGATCTGTGGAAGGCAAATATAATTTTATGCCGGGTGATTATTGCTTCTTTTCGGGAGGAGCCGGAGCGGAATATATGTTCCGCAAAATGCTAGCCGTGCGCGGCGGATATTATCTGACCAGCGAGAATAAATCCACCGGAAACTACGGTTCTGTAGGTTGCGGCGTTTATGTGGGACCTGTAACGGTAGATTTTGCCTACCTGCTCACAGAGAACACCAGTATCATGAAAGATGTGTGGTATCTCACTGTGGGTGTCAAGTTCTGACCGTAATGCAAATGTTTAATTTAAATTCATTCGTAAAATGAAAAATAAATTTTTATTTTATCCCTATATTGCCTTGTTAATGGTTGCAATCGGTTCATTCGTGACCGCTTGCGACGGCGATGACGAGGAACCGATCATAGCTCCTTCCGTTACTATGGAAAGAATTATGACGACCGACAGTAATGAACTGACTATCGTCTTTACTCCCAGCGAAAGCACTGCCGGATTTAAATATGCCATCGGCGATGAAACCGACAGGCAGGCATTTATCCAAGGGCAGCTTTCCGGCATAAAAGAGTGTGAAGGAAATGGCAAACAAACCATTGTTTTCCAAGGATTGAGCGAAAATGAAGTCTATACAGTCTTTGCTTGCGCCTACAATCAAGAAGGGGCCACAGGTCCTATCGCTTCCATAAAAGCAAAGACCAGAAATACGATTGAAGAGTTTCCGGTGACCAAGCAATACGTTACCGACCACTCTGCTGCCTTTACGCTGAAAGCAACCAGTGATTATTTCCGCTTCGCCTTTGCACTAGGCAAACCGGGTGACAAGAAAATCTTTGAAGCCGGAGTGATAGAAGGATATGAGACTAAAGAAAACATATCTGAATACACGGCCAATTATTTTGACCTGGATGCCAATACGAAGTATGTATTCTATGCACGCGGCTTCGACCGCCTCTCCGGCATAGCATCCGAAACTCAGGAATATGCTTTCACTACCGATGCTTCGGGAAACATACCTGCTGCCGATCTCAAGATCAACTACATGGATATGTATTCAGGAGATTATACACTTACTCCTAATGCTTATTGTGGAAAATGCATCGTGTTCTTCTCTCTGAAAGACGAATATAAGAATATGATAGAGGAAGAATTGAACTGGCGTGGCGATATGGTGAACATGATGGAACGATGGACAGAACTGAATACCGGAATGACCTATAAAAGTGTAGGCGATCCTCTGAATGTAACTTACACCACTCCTACCCTGCTGACTACCGAGATTTCCAATCCATTCGGCTATCCCTTGGAAGCATACGCACTGCTTTATAAAAAGGACGGCGAAGTATATGGCATCCAGAAGTTCAGTTTCTCAACTCCCCCCTATCAGGAAAAGATGGGAATGGCAAAAGTGGAACTCAAGATTAGCAACATCACCGAAACCGGAGCATTTTATGAGTTTACCCCCAATGAGTACACCATGGGCGTACTGATGCAAACATTTGATGCCGAATGGTATGAAAAGCTCTTGCAATCATCAGATTATTATGACAATTATATCAGAGATTTCCTCTATATGAACGGATACTGGAACTATTGCCATAATGTTTCTTCCTTTACATTGCCGGAACGCAGTGCCGAACCTGGAAAGCGTTGTTATGTCTTTTATCTTCCGATGAATTACAACGGACCGGGCGACGGCTGGGGAGAGGTAGGACAGATGATGTACACCACATTGGAAAAGAAAGACTAATAAAAAAAGAGAAATGATATATGAAAAATAGTTTAAATATAAATCGTTTAGGTGCGGCTTTCTTTATCATGCTATTACTGGTAATGGGAAGCAGTTGCAAGGATGAAAAAGCTGACTACATCAATCTGTCTGCCAATTCGTTTACTTTTAGTTCCAATGCTAAGGAAGAACTTCAGATTAATGTAGATGCCAGCCAGAACTGGAGTGTGACGTACACGGAAGATTGGGTGATTGAAAAAGAGAAGACGGGACAATCCATCACGCTGGGGGCTATGCCTACCCAAAGTGGTTCGGTGCGCTCTACCAAGGTTATTTTCAGAGCCGGACAGGCCATGGAGGTAGTAGAAGTAAGCCAGTTGGGCACGAATGTTACTTTCAATCAGCTTGATCTAAATTCGGTGAGTACCGTGATGTCTCCCGGAGGGAAATATGTAGCCGGAGTCGCAACGACCATAGTAGGCAATAATTATGAGCACACTCCTTTTATCATCAATACGGTTACAGGAGTGAAGACAACTAAGCCGAAACTTTCCAAAGCTCATATAGCCAGTGCTATTTCGGATGAAGGACTTCTTATCATATCAGAGGAAGCTATTTTTACCTCTAAGTATTATAATGAATTGGATGAATTGACAGATATTAAGCTGCCTGTGGGATATGATCAGCCCAAAGTAGAAGCAGTTTCTTCAGACGGTAAAGTTTTTGTAGGCTTTGTCCATAAGAAAGATGATAATCGGAATTACCCGACGAAATGGACAAACGGCGAGCCTCAACTTCTTGAAATGCCTGAAAAAACACTGCTCGGTGCACTTCTTGATGTCGGTGCATACGCCAGAGGATGCTCTGCAGATGGTTCTGTCATTTATGGCGCCATAGGAGATGACCAAACAGCTTTGTATTGGAAAGAAGATGGCAAGGTGCACTTTGTAGGCGAAGATATGATTAGAAAGCATACTATTACGACCAATACCACCGGATATGAAGAAACTTATCAAGTGGCAGACAGGCCTATTTTCTATGCAGACAATACTTCAATCAGTGCAGATGGCAAACTGCTGGCAACTACCTTCTTAGAAATCACAGTTGCCAACAAAGCCGAGAAGGGTATATATTATCCGGCTTATTTTGATATAGAAAAGAATAAATTAATCTGTGTAAAGGACTTGCCGGACGGATATGAAGACGCCTCAGGAATTACGATCAGTAATGATGGGATTTTGACGTTCTCGGCTCCCTCCACAGCTTTTATTGCGGGTTATATGTATAATATACATACCAATACCGTAACAAGAAGCCAAGATTATTTCAGAGAGAAATATGGGGTGACTTTAACTTCAAACAATACGGTGATCAATCGATTCTCTGATGATTTGAGAACACTATTGGGCACGAATATGGTAGTACAGGGATCAGTTTATCAATTCTGGTATTTGAATGTAAACGACTAAGACCACCCTTATTTGATTTTTTACTTATTAATAAAAAGGAATACACATGAATATGAAAAAGTATTTTAAGATTACCATACTGATGCTGACTGTCGGTTTATGCTTCTCTTGTAGTGATGATGATGATTCCATCACTACAGGAAGCTATATCCCGAAGGAAGTTACAATCAGTGACTGGGGAACAGCTGATAAACCGGCTACCTGGGGAAATGAAATTGTGGTTACCGGTGATGGTTTCTCTGCCTCAACCGAACTCTATCTCAGACCGGCAGAATCGAATATTGATCCGGATAAGGGCATCTCACTTGAAATTGTAGACCGCACTGCCGGCTCTATCAAGTTCCTGGCTCCCCTTGCCGGCGGAAACAGCGAATATGAATTGCTGCAAGTGGAAGGAGATTTGGTTTACTCACTAGGCACTATCTACCTCAAAGATGAAAAATTCCCAAGCAGACTTGTCGGTCCCGTGAATAATAATGAATGGGGAGTCAGTGCAAGCTACATGGACTTTAAATATGAGAGAGGAAAATTGATGGAGATTAAAGAGTTTTCCACTTCAGACCAATTCGGAACAAGTGAAGGCAATTGCTATACCTTTATTTATGACGGTGACCGGATTTCTTCATTGGTAAAAACTCAAATGGGAGATCTAGTAGTGAAGACATACACCTTTGAATATAAAGGAAATACAGTGTTGGTAAAGAGCGATGATGGCTCTATACGAAATATGACGCTGACACTAAATAATGATGGTGTAATGACCGGAAGAACAGAGAAATGGGAACAGACCAATCCTATCTTCGATGAAGATACTTGGGAAATCATTGGAGAATATACGGATTATTACAAAGATGTTTATGCATATACGTATGATACTCAAGGAAATATGTCAGGATATACAGTGCAGAACCTGATGAATGGAGATCAGATTAGTGATTCTTATATGCGATTCCAGTATGATTCAAAACATACGTTCCTTCCACATATCTTGCCTGCTTGGTTCTGGGCAATCACTTATACAGATGTATTCAACTATATGGTAGGTTATACTAATAATGTAGTCGGTTATACAGTTCCCGGTGGAGGTGGCCCATTTGCAAGGGCAGATGAAGTAACCATTAGTTATGAGTTGGAATATGATAAGGATGAATATCCTACTTATATCTATACGCTGAATGAAATGTTTGATGGTTCTATTGAGAAGTTCAAACTCTATGATGTGGTTTATAATTAAACTATACTAAGCAATAGCGGTGTATCAAAACTCCAAAGTAACTATCAATCTGCCCCTACAGCAAAATGATAGACGATTTTAGTTTTGATACACCGCTACTTTTTTATACTTACTCCCGGTTTCCTCTTTTTATATGCAACCTTTGCTGGAAGGAACCTCGTAATGATAAATATCCCTCCGAATAGCCATCTTCATGGCACGAGCCAATGCTTTGAATATTCCTTCTATCTTGTGATGCTCATTCTGTCCTTCTGCCTTAATATTCAGATTCATGCGGGCAGCATCACTTAATGATTTAAAGAAATGAAGGAACATCTCGGTAGGCATCTCCCCTATCTTCTCACGATGGAACTCAGCATCCCACACCAGCCAGGCACGCCCTCCAAAATCCAAAGCCACCTGACACAAACAATCATCCATCGGCAGGCAATAGCCATAACGCTCTATGCCGCGCTTATTGCCCAATGCCTGATAAATACATTCACCTAAGGCGATGGCAGTATCTTCTATGGTATGGTGTTCATCCACTTCAAGGTCGCCTTTTACCTTAATGGTAAGATCTATGCCTCCATGTTTGCCTATCTGCTCCAACATATGGTCAAAGAAACCAAGCCCTGTGGAAATGTCGCATTTGCCACTGCCATCCAAGTTCAAGCTAACATAAATATCTGTTTCCTTGGTGGTGCGACGTACTTCTGCCGTGCGCTCTCCGGCAAAAAGAAATTCGGCTATTTTATCCCAATCGGTGGTTGCCAGCACGCAATAAGATTCCAAATCCTTTTCTTTCAGGCTCTCGGTATTTTCTTGCAACAGGATGGCTTTGCAACCCATATTCTTTGCCAACTCCACATCGGTAGCGCGGTCACCTATTACGAAACTGTTTACCAAGTCGTAATCGTCTGTGAGGTATTTGCCCATCATGCCGGTACGAGGCTTGCGGGTTGGGGCATTATCTTCCGGAAAACTACGGTCTATCAGGATGTCATCGAAAGTAATCCCCTCTCCTTCCAGTGTTTTCAACATCAGGTTGTGTACCGGCCAGAAAGTATCTTCGGGAAAAGAAGAAGTTCCCAAACCGTCCTGATTGGTGACCATTACAAATTCAAAATCGAGTTTGCTACGGATAAAACCCAGATTGCGGAATACTTTAGGATAGAATTCCAGCTTTTGGAAAGAGTCCAGTTGATAATCAATGGGCGGTTCGATGACTAATGTGCCGTCACGATCTATAAATAATACTTTTTTCTTCATACCGCATAAGTTCTTAACGCTTCCAACAAGGCATCATTTTCCGGACGTGTGCCGATAGTGACACGCAGACAGTCACGACACAACGAAATATTGGTACGATTGCGCACAATGATACCCTTGCCTACCAAATAATTATATATTTCCTTGGCATCCGTCACCTTTGCCAAAAAGAAATTGGCATCCGTGGGATAAGTTTTCTCGCAACAAGGAAGTTGTACAAATTCATCAATCAAGCGTTTACGTTCCTCCAGCAATGATTTCACCCAACGGTCTACCTCATAGTGGCGATGCAACATGGCTATTGCCTCTTTCTGTGTCAACAGGTTCACATTATACGGATACTTTATTTTACTGAAAATAGAAATTATATCCGTAGAAGCAAAAGCCATACCTAAACGGATGGCAGCACATCCCCATGCTTTAGAGAAAGTCTGGAAGACAATCAGATTGGGATATTTATCCAAATCGGGCAAGAAAGAAGAAGCGGAGGAGAAATCAGCGTAAGCCTCATCAATAATGACTAATCCCTGGAATGTATTCAGCAGTTTTTCCATCTCGCCACGGTTCAGGTTATTGCCTGTAGGGTTATTGGGTGAGCAGAGGAAAATAAGTTTGGTGTTATCATCTGTTGCAGCCAATAACTTATCGGCACTGAACTGATAATCTTCATCCAGCAGTACCTTGCGATATTCCACATCGTTGACATCGGCGCAGACTTGATACATGCCGTAAGTAGGATCTATGGCTACTACATTGTCCACACCGGGACGGCAGAATGCACGATATACCAAGTCGATAGCCTCGTCGCTACCGTTACCCAAGAAGATGTTTTCCGGATGCACCTTTTTAATAGGGGCGATCAGGTGCTTTAATTCCCGTTGCATAGGGTCAGGGTATCGGTTGTTGGGAGTGTTGTATGGGTTCTCGTTGGCATCCAAAAACACGGATGCTTCGGCTCCATTATATTCGTCACGCGCTGATGAATAGGGCTTTAAGGCCCAGATATTGGGTCGCGTCAATTCTTTTAAATCTTTCATATTCCGAACTGGTTATAATGTTTTCAATCTTACAGTTACCGCATTCTTATGTGCCCCCAATTGTTCATTGGCAGCCATCACTTCAATGGCAGGGCCGATGGTCTGAATGCCTTCGCGGGTGATCTCCTGGAAAGTAATCTTCCGGATAAAACTATCCAGACTGACACCACTGTAAGCCTTTGCATACCCATTGGTAGGCAATGTATGATTAGTGCCGGATGCATAATCGCCCGCACTTTCGGGAGACAATGATCCCAAGAATACCGACCCGGCATTAACAATGCGTTCCGCCTGCTGCATATAGTCTTTTGTCTCGATGATAAGATGTTCAGGAGCATATTCATTGGTTATTTCAATAGCCTCATCCATATCTTTCACCAAAATCAATTTACTGTTTGCCAGGGACTTTTCCGCTATCTCCCATCGGGGAAGCAAAGCAAGCTGGCGTTGTACCTCATATTCCACTTCCTTTATCAGTTTTTCAGAAGTGGTGATCAGCATCGCCTGACTGTCTACTCCATGCTCTGCCTGCGAAAGCAAATCTGCCGCAACAAATACCGGATTGGCTGTTTCATCGGCAAGCACTTCTACTTCCGAAGGTCCTGCGGGCATATCAATAGCCACATCACGCAAAGAAACCTGCTGCTTGGCTGCCGTCACATATTGATTACCCGGACCGAAGATTTTATAGACTTTAGGAACACTTTCCGTTCCATAAGCCATAGCTCCAATGGCTTGCACGCCACCTGCCTTGAATATCTTATGCACCCCTGCCAACTTTGCCGCATACAGAATGGCAGGATGAATCTTTCCTTCCTTATTGGGCGGAGTGCAAAGAACGATTTCCTTACAACCTGCAATCCGTGCCGGGGTGGCAAGCATCAATACGGTAGAAAATAAAGGAGCCGTGCCGCCCGGAATATACAAACCGACTTTCTCTATAGCTACTGCTTTCTGCCAACAGGTAACACCCGGAACGGTTTCCACCTTCTTGCCTTCAAAACGCTGTGCAGCATGGAAAGTATGGATATTCCTCTGTGCCAGCATAATAGCCGCCTTCAACTCAATAGGCACTTCCTTGTCGGCTTCGGCTATTTCCGCCTCAGTAACTGCTAACGAAGACAGCTTTACTTTATCAAAGCATTCTTCATAGTCTATAACCGCTTTATCTCCTTCCGACTTCACTCTATCCAATACTTCCTTCACCGTATCGCGGAGTGTTTCCGTGTTCAGTGCCGGACGACGTAGTATTTCCGCCCAATCTTTTCTTTCGGGATATATAATTTTCTTCATACTATAATATCATTTTTTCAATGGGTAACACCAAGATTCCTTCTGCCCCCAGTGCTTTCAACTTACCGATAATCTCCCAAAAACGTTTCTGGTCCAGTACCGTATGTACCGAACACCAACCCTCCTGCGCCAAAGGCATCACTGTGGGACTTTTCATACCCGGCAATACTTCAATGATCTCTTTCAGGCGATCAGCCGGTGCATTCATCAACACATATTTCTTATCTTCTGCCGCCTTTACCGCTTCTATGCGGAACAAAAGCTCATTCAGAATCTCCTTCTTCTCATCGGACATCTTCTTATTGCCAATCAGCAAAGCCTCGCTTTTCATCACCACTTCCACTTCCTTCAAACTATTGCTAACCAAGGTGGAACCCGAACTGACAATATCAAAAATAGCATCCGCCAGACTAATGCCCGGAGCAATCTCTACCGACCCGGTAATGACATGAATATCCGAATTGATACCATTCTGCGCCATGAACTCTTTCAGAATACCCGGATAAGAAGTAGCAATTTTCCTACCTTCAAACCAAGACAGTCCGGGATAATCCACATCCTTAGGAATAGCCAGAGACAGACGGCACTTGCTGAATCCCAAGCGTTTAATCACTTCCGCATCCTCGTTTCTCTCTACAAATTCATTTTCACCCACAATACCCAAATCGGCTACCCCGCTGGCTACCGACTGGGGAATATCATCGTCGCGCAGAAAAAGGACTTCGATGGGGAAATTGGAAGATTGTACCAACAAGATTCTTTTTGAAGTGGAAATCTTAATATCCGCTTCCTGTAATAACGCCATCGTTTCTTCAAACAAACGGCCTTTGGACTGTACTGCAATTCTAAGCATGGTTTCTATCTGTTATTTAGTTATTAATTGGCAATAAAAAAAGGGCTTACCGTTTTCGGCAAGCCCTATATCATTATACTACAATATCATCACAGCCCACCGAGTTATTCGTTAGGAAAATGATGATGATGTGTAGTTGTTCTAACCATTGTTTTTCTTTTTATTTGCGACAAAAGTAAACTATATATTTGAAATCAACAAATAATTATCGCAAAAAGTTCAGTTTTTCTTTCAAATTAAAGATAACTGGTCGTCCGCCTCCACCTCACAAGTGTGGAAATGCATCTCTTTCTCAGACTTCTCCTTCGAGAAAGTAAAGTAAGTGCAAAGCGCCTTGGTGCAGATTTCCTCCTTATTATTATAGATAGCTGCCTCTACAAACACAATGTTGCGCTTCACTTCCTTGATGGAGGCTTTCAATACGATATGCGAATCGTTGGTATTGATAGGCTTCATATATCGGGTTTCCATCTTCGAAGTTACCCCCGTAGTTTGTAGTTTACGCAAGATTACCCATGCACAGATCTCATCCAGCAACACCGCCTGAATGCCTCCATGCAAGGTATCAATCCATCCCTGAAACTGTGGCTGGGGTTTCCAAATGCTGATTACCTCGTCGCCATCTTCATAAAATTCCATCTTCACTCCGGCCTCATTATTGGGTGCGCAGCCAAAGCAATTATACCCCTCCAGCCCTTTCCAGGGATTGATTATCTTTTTCATAAGCTATCTATTAAAATTCATAATCTACACAAGCACGATCGGCCTTCACGTCTTTCAGAAGTCCGGCAGCCGCTACATGATCCGGATGGGTGGCATACGCATTCACATCCGCCAGCGTATCAAACTCGCTATCCAGACAGATGTCCCACTTCTCGTCAGGGTTTACATTCAGCCCCACGAATATATTACGGATGAAATCTATCTTTGCAGGCAGTGCCTCGATAGCTGCCTTAAAGTCGTTCATTACTTTCAACTTTTCTTCCCGTGAAAGAGTTTCTTTCAGTTTAAACAAAACAATGTGCTTTACCATACTTGATATTTTAATTAATTATCCTACATTTGTATTTCACATAGAGAAAGTGACAAACAGAGAAAGCCATTCACTGATTTACACATCCTCGATGCAAAAATAACAGTTTTGTTTTAAAATACATTCCATATTATGATAATTATTGGTATAGCCGGAGGAACAGGTTCAGGAAAAACCACTGTAGTAAGAAAAATCATAAAGAGCCTGCCCGCAGGTTCCGTTGCGGTCATTCCGCAAGACTCGTATTACAATGACCAGTCCTCGCTGCCCCTGGAGGTGCGCAAGCGGACTAACTTTGACCATCCCGATGCTTTCGACTGGCCGCTTTTTGAGCAACAGATTGCCGAACTGCGCAAAGGTCTGGCGATAGAACAGCCCACCTATTCTTATATTACGTGTACCCGTTTACCCGAAACCATTCACGTGGAACCGAAAGAAGTCATCATCGTGGAAGGTATCATGAGCCTTTATGATAAGGAACTGCGCGACCTGATGGACCTGAAAATCTTTGTAGATGCCGAACCCGACGAACGTCTGCTACGCGTCATCACCCGCGACATGGTGGAACGCGGACATCCGTTGGAAATGCTGATAGACAAATACCGCAACGTCCTCAAGCCGATGCACGATGAATTTATAGAGCCTACCAAGCAGCATGCCGACATCATCATCCCTAACGGGGGCAATAACCGGAAAGCTATCGAAATTCTTAAATTATACATTGAAAAGATACTGGGTAAATGAGAAATGTCTGGCTACTGCTCCTCGCCTGTGTATGCATGATTGCCTGCCGCCATCAGCAACAATCTTCCGAAGTGACAAATTATGATTTGCCACAGATAAAAGATAGTGGGGTGTTGGTAGTACTGACATTGAATAGTTCCACTTCCTACTTCGACTACCGGGGGGAACCCATGGGATTCCAGTACGAACTAGCCGATCAGTTTGCCCGTTCCCTGGGTGTAAAGCTGAAAGTGGAAGTGGCTCGCAATACCGATGACATGGTGCATAAGCTGCTGAACGGGGAAGGTGACTTGATAGCCTATAACTTGCCTGTTACCAAAGAATTTAAGGATAGCGTGGAATTCTGCGGAGAAGACATTATCACACATCAGGTATTGGTGCAACGCACCGGCAGAAAAGACAAGCCACTGAAAAATGTGACAGAACTGATTGGCAAGGAAGTTTACGTAAAACCGGGAAAGTATCTGGATCGTCTAATCAATCTGGACAAGGAATTAGGAGGAGGTATCCTGATACATGAAGTGACCAACGACAGTATCACCACCGAAGATCTCATTATGCAGGTTTCCAACGGCGATATAGATTATGCTATCTGTGACAACGACCTTGCCAAACTGAACAAGACTTATTATCCCAACCTGAATATTGACCTCGCTGTCAGTTTTGACCAGCGTGCTTCATGGGCAGTGCGCAAAACCTCTCCCCTGCTGGGCGAAGCAGCTACCAAGTGGCATCAGGAAAATATGACTTCTCCCGCCTATCAGGCAAGTAGTAAGCGTTATTTCGAAATCAGTAAGCGGACACCGCACGGTTCTATCCTCTCCATAAAAGATGGAAAGATCTCTCACTTTGACCATTTATTCAAGAAATATGCCAAGGAAATAGACTGGGACTGGCGCCTGCTGGCTTCCCTTGCCTATACGGAATCGAATTTTGATACAACCGCCGTATCATGGGCAGGAGCGAAAGGCTTGATGCAACTGATGCCGCGAACGGCCCGTGCAATGGGTGTCCCTGCCGGTATGGAGCAGAATCCGGAAGAAAGCATAAAGGCTGCCGTGAAATATATTGCCGCCACTTCCCGTTCCTTTAACGGGATACAAGATCCGAATGAACGGGTGAAATTTATATTGGCTGCTTACAATGCAGGAATAGGCCATGTGCTGGATGCCATGGCATTGGCCGAGAAATATGGAAAGAACAAATATGTATGGAATAATAATGTAGAAGACTACATCCTATTAAAGAGTAACGAAGAATACTTCAATGACCCCGTCTGCAAGAATGGTTACTTCCGTGGAGTGGAGACTTATAATTTCGTGAAGGAGATACTGGCGAGAGGGGAAGTTTATAAGACGAAAATCAAGGGGTGACAGCATATATCACCATAAAGTTATTATAGTTCAATTTCCCAGCAAATTTACTTTATACACTAATCCGGCAGATAAGTATTTACATTGCTGAAGTTCGAACAAGAAATTAAAGCGGTCATTCCACAGGGAATAAGTGGCTCCTATATTTATAGTCTTTGCATCATACTCCACAATAAAATTTAATGCATCATGGCATGCAGGACGAAAATTCACCCCGATGGCCGGCCCATTCAATGGATAATCCGTGCGTTTGTTATAAAGATAAGTCACGTGCATCCCTACTTCGCCATACCTAGTAAACAAATGTTTACTTATAGCAATATACCAACGATTAAAGTAACCATTGCCGGAACCATCAACCGCCAGTTTCGTATAATCCCCTCCACCACCTGTAGTAGGATCACTCACTCCCAGCACTACACTCGGCATATGCCTCCACCACTCCCCTTCCTTCAATACTTGCAGTCGGGCAGCAAAATGTCGGTCTTGATTCGTAAACTTTCCCCAAGTCTGTTCCGGCCAAAAGCTAAGTTCTTTTTGCCCTTTCACCAAAGTACAAATGTATGCAACCTCCAAACGCTGAAGGAAAGTGATATTAATAAAGTAATTATAGGAATCATACCCCCACCAACGCTGATTAGGCAAATTATGTTTGTTGAGAAAATTGCCTCCTACCATAAAAGTGCCATCCCGTTGCATCTCAGCATTGGGCATATGGAGAAGTCCGGTTACCCCATCAGTGAGCTGGGCATGAATCTTTGCCGTGCCCATAATCAGGCACAACAAAAGAATTAGAATAAAATGTTTCAAGATTATTTAAAAGGATTACTGTTTAGTTTATAATGCTTCCATTTCTTTTTCTCTTCATGGCGCATTATCATCAGCATTAGCTTTACGTCCATAAAGAGGAAATACGTACCTATTATCATAAGGAGCAGCCACCAACCATATTCATTCCAAATAGCAGTATCATTAACTACATAGTATATAGTAATAAGACCCACCCAGAATATCAAGGTCAGCGCCAACATATGTTTCCAAATAAGTTTTACCGCGAAATGATAGAGACGGAAAGGAGGAATTATCATCAGAATTTCTTGCCGAAGGCAATATAAAGAAAGGTCTTTACCAGAATTTTAAAATCAAAAAGCCAGGAACGGTGTTCCAGATAAAACAAATCATAACGGAGGCGGCGGAGCATTTTCTCCATCGTATCCGTATAACCATTGTAAAGAGTAGCATACGAAGTGACTCCGGGACGGATCTGATACAAGAACCTATAGCGCGGATCGTGTTCCATTATTTGGTCAATGTAAAACTTCCGTTCGGGACGCGGACCAATGAAAGACATATCACCAATGAATACATTCCACAGTTGGGGAAGCTCGTCTAGATGATGTTCACGAAGAAACTTGCCTATTCTTGTCAAACGGGGATCTGCACCATGTCCTTTGTACAAAGCCGGACCATTCTTCTCCGCATCCAACCGCATACTTCGGAATTTATAAATATAAAAAGGCTGTCCGAAACGTCCTATCCGTTCTTGTTTGAAGATGGTAGGGCCTCCATCTTCGCGTTTCACAGCAATATAACAGTACAAAAACAGAGGAGAGAAAACGATAAGTGCCACAAAGGCTATCAAGCAGTCTCCTATCCGCTTGACACTACGTTGAAAGGCGTTCATTCCGTCAGGGATGAACGTACAAGTCTGTTGTTCCATGTTGTTGATTAATTCTAACTTCTTTTTTGTTTTTCATTGAGTTGCTGTCTTACAGCATCCACTTCTACTTGTATTTCTTTCATAGAAGGAAGTTCATCCCTTTCATTCCCTTTAAATATTTTCTGAAAATATTCTAACTTACTTTTGGAGAGTCCAGCAATAAGTTCACTTGCCAAACCTATTTTGTCTTCGTCTGACATATCTGTTATACTTATATTCTCAATCATAAATTCTTCTTTGTTATGACAAACACTTACTACCTTTCATTTCAAAGCTTTCTGAAAAGCTTTATACACATAACATCCCATGAGACATACAGCCTTGAAATAATTAACATACTCCACATTGACATAAATATTCCACTGCCAAACAAACGTCCGCAGCTTATTGGATGAAACCGATTGCCTTCTCAATCTGTACAAAGCAGTTACCGTATTCGTATTCTGTGCCATATATCCTTTTTTCAAAATAGCAAGCCACAACACATAGTCTTCATGATGAATCGGACGGAAAAATACTTTTCCTATCTTATGGGTATCATAGATACCAGTCACATTTCCTATCACATTACCTTTAAGCAATTTCCTGTAATCCGTTTTTTGGGGAGCATGAATGATCCGGTTTGAACGCAACCCGTCTTCTGTTATTTTCTCATAATTAGAAAAAACTATCCCCACATTATCATCTTCAAAAAGAGGAAGTTGTTCTTCCAATTTATTGGGAAGCCAAATATCATCACTATCTAGAAATGCTATATAGCGCCCTTTCGCTGCCCCTACTCCTATATTACGCGGTTCTACTGGTGAACCGGAAGGCCGATCTGTTTGGAAAAGATGAATCCGGTTATCATGTTCTGCATAATTTCTAACTATAGCTATAGATGAATCCGTAGAACAATCATCAATCACAATCAACTCCCAATCTTTATAGGTCTGAGCCAATACAGACCGTATGGCTGAATCCAGATACCTTTCTGCATTATACACAGGCATAATGACAGAAACAGTTTTATTCATAAAACAGAAACGCTATTTACCTTTAAACAAATAATGTCTCAGCTTTCCAAAAGCCTTGACGGAACGTTTCAAATCCGAAGGATTGACTAGTCCTACACGCAAACGATGAAGAATATAACTGATACGCAGGTAATACTTTTTACGTGCCATATTGCAGAATGCCACCATTTCTTCAGCAGTAAGTTCCGGAGTAGAAAGTACCGTATTGTGCGTACCATCGGGCAGGCAATATTTAGCATAGTCCGTTTCTATATAGTTGTTAGCTCTTGCCCACTGATAGGCTTCTGTTCCAGGATAAGGGATTAAAGGAAAGAACTGTGCCGTATCCGTATTCAGCTTCAATGCTAACCGCAAAGTCTCATGCATAGTTTCTTTCGTTTCCCCTTTATTACCAACCATATAGCAGGCATGGATCAACAATCCTGCTTTCTTGGCATTAGCCACGTATTCATAGAATTGTTCCACTTTCGTTCCCTTCTTTATATTATCAAGTATCTGCTGGTTACCACTTTCAATACCGGGGATAATCAATCGGCATCCTGCTTTCTTCATGGCCTGCATTGTTTCCAAATCCAGGTTCACGCGTGCATTGCACAGCCATTTCAGTCGTTTATGCAATTTCTTTTCCACAAGTAAACGGCAAATATCCAATACACGTTTCTTATTGGCTGTAAAGGTATCATCCTCTATCACCACCTCCCAGACATCGGGAAAGTTGGCGGCAATATATTCAAATTCAGCAACTACATTCTCAGCCGAGCGAGCGCGAAAAGCATGCCCGTGCATGGTTTGCGGATAAACACAGAAGTTACAACGGAATGGGCAGCCACGACCTGTAAAAATCTGAATAGACGGATAAGTAGAGGCAGCAAAGAAGTAGTCCTTTTCATCCAGATATTCTTTGATGAACTGTGCAGCAAAAGGTAAATCGTCCAAATTCTTTATGAGAGGCATCGCTTCTGTACGGATATAGGCGCTACCCGAACGCAAGCATATTCCTCGGACAGTATAAATATCCAACCCATTTTGCAAAGCATCTGCCAGTTCTTTTATGATACAGTCATATTCACCAATGGCTATGCCATCTACAGCAAGGGAATAACTCAAAGTTTCTTCAGGGCAAGCAGAGGGATGAGTACCAACCAAAATTATAAAAGAATGAGGATATAGTTCTTTCAGCTTTTCGGCAAAAGCCACATCACTTTTAATGGAAGGCGTACTAGTGTCAAGCACAAACAAAGAACGTTCATTATTCTCTTTTTGAATGATTTCTAATGACTGTTCCTCATTCAGTTGTTTGGCAGGGGCATCTAGAAAATAGATATTATGCCCATATTTCTGAGAATATAATGCTGCATATATTAGCCACAAAGGATAGTATAAAGCTCCGCTTTTGGTGATGGCGGGACTGCGGGATTCTCTAGAGAATTTTCCAAATTCGGCTTTGAAGGGGGGATTGATAAAATAGATATTCATATTACAAAGATTAATTACATTCCTATTAGTATCTTCAATTTTGTTCTCTGGATCATTTTTGCTATCCAAACAGGAATTATAATGCCAAATAAGCATGAGATTACAACTATTATGAAATAGGGTAATGAAACCATCGGCTTATCAGAAAGAACTATTCTTATGAAAACTTGCGGAAACCACGAAAGCAAATATATTTGATATGAATATCTCGCAATTACAGCAAAAACAGTCCGAGATATATTTACACATGAAGCTAATCCAAAAGATGACATAATACCTATAATTGAAATAAAAGGAGTTAAATAAGTATCAGTTGCAAAATATGAGACATAACCAAGTATCAACAAATATCCCAGAATCGACAAAAAGACTTTAAAGCCTATTCCCAGTTTACATTTTGAATCAAAAATAAACGCACCCAAATAAAAATACAATAAGTTACTAATTGCTGTTCCACCCCCCAACAGATTGTAAATAGCGTATTTAACTGGCAAACTTGAGAAAATATAGTTCAATAATAGAAAAATGGGAATCAACATTAAATGCTTTTCTATAGCATCCTTTGGAATTAGAAAAAAGAATATGATAAATATGTGAAAGAGAACCATAATAAACCATAGATTTCCTATGGGTATTTTATCTAAATATAAAAATGAGATTAAGTTATCCATCAAATTGTTTCCCATATTTCTATAAGTAAACGACTCTAAAACTAGCTTTACAGGAAAAGCTAGTATATTTAAGAAAAGAAAAGGGACTATTAAGCGTCTAATTTTCTTCTTCAAGAATTTCCAACTTCCATCTATTCTATATTTAGGCAAATTATATTTATAAAGATAACCCGATATACAGAAAAATAAAGGCATATGAAAAGCATAAATCCATCTAAATAATACCTGAAAGAAAACAGGCATCTCTTTGTAGGGTAACGAATGCCCTAACACAACTAAAAAAATGCCCCAAAACTGCAATGCAAATATATTGGAGATATTAGTATTTCTCATTATTAAAAAAACTATGTAATTGAAATTGTATTGTTCTAAATAGTAAATGCAATACAGCATATATTCGAAAATAAACTTTAAAGAAAAACGTATTCTTACTTTTTCTTCCTGCAAAAGTTACTGTTTGAGAATGTCTTCTATAAAGCATCAACGAGTTACCAATATATCCAACTCTCAAATTAGTTATGGAGAATAAAAAAATCCATAAGTCATGTAGAACTATATCCGATGGAAAAGGTAACATTGCAGTTAATGCCTGTCGAGTAAAGGCTAAGCAACATCCCAAACAAGCACATTTATATATATTAGCAATCAGCCCTTTCTTCATAGGCCAATATTCATCATAAAACTCCTTTTTAACTATATTCAAACCAGAATCCGTCAAGCTACAATTACTCATGATCAAGTCATAATTCCCATTCATTAGAAACTGTGTCATTTCTTTTACTTTATTAGGAAACCAAACATCATCTTGATCAGCCAGAAATATTATATCACCATTTGCATGCATTAACGCATTTTCAAAATTATGAGTGACACCTTTTATCCCATCATTTAGAATATATTTTATTCTTCTATCATGATAAGATTGAATTATAGTGCTTGTATTATCAATTGAATGGTCATCCGAAATCACTAATTCATCTTCTTCCGATAGTTGAAACAGAATACTATCAATCTGTTCCTTCAAGTAATCTTCGCCATTATATGTGGCCATACATACTGAAATCATCTACGTTCAATGTATAATTATATTATTAATACAAATACGATAAAAAAGAGTTATAGCTGAATAAAGACAAATAGTAAATATAGCCAATCTTTTAGAAGTCATTATATAAAATAGGTAGCTTACTACTATTATTTCAACAATGCCATATAATTCGCTACATCTAATACTAATAATTGGTATATAAGAACAAGCAGAGTAAACAAATAAAGAGATTCCATATATTTTTATCATTAAATATGAGTATTTATTCGATAATGCAATTAAGTTAGACTTTAAAAGAAATATTAAAAACAATACAGTCTTTATTAGATAATACACATTAAAAATCGAAACATTACCATTTGCTTCTGTTTGCTCCATATAACTAGTAATTTTAAAATAGAATATATCATTCAATGCAAACAACATCAAATAGTCAAATTTCATAAAATACAAGACGTCCCCCAAGCAAAGCATAAGAAACCAATGCCTCTTATTTATAGATTTAGCATTCAATAGGTATAATGGCAATGCAATTAATGCTGAATAATGGAAAAAAGCAGCTAAAAAAACAAACAACAAAAATGTTTTTAGTGAACGATTATATATAGCAGGCAAACTTAATAGCAAAAACGAAGCCGATACTCCAGCACGCATTTGAGTAAATTCATGAAGCAACAAATAGTTACCGATATAAATGACAAGTGATAGGAAATAGAGTTCAGACAAATTCTTTATTGCCAAGAATTTCAACAATACCCCTAATACAGCATAAACCAAGAATAGAAAAAAAGGATCATTGAAAATACACCTTATCACATCAGATATAATAATAAAAGAATATTCAACAGGAAGCGTATCATCTGCATCATTATAATACTGAAGATAAAGTCCATAGTCACGAACTATATTTTCGTTTCTACAAACAATTACTCCAATAAACATAATAGATCCCCACCAAAATAGATTGATATTTTTTTTTCGTGTAACGCTGCAAATAAATGCCATAACACAACAATAGACAAACAAAGAATAGAGATAAAAAATCATTTTCTGTATTCTTTCGTCCAATGAGTAGATGTCTTTGTCACAGAAATATAATAAGTTTCTTCTTCCGATAAATTATCATCATCATTATACCAAGGTAAATGTTTTGCTTGATAAATTCCTCCTGTTCGCAACATAAAATCATGAAAATAAGCAGGTCCTTTTGCATTTGGCCTATACAATGCAAAAGTCGTATCAATCGGTGCCAAATAGACATTATATTCAATCTCTTTCTGCCAAAACTGGCTCTCCCATTCTATTACACTTTTCTTATTTCGAAAACAGGATGGCAAATCATCAATGCGCAAACCAAAACCAATTTTCGAAGCCCTAGGATATCGTTTCATCAGACTATAAAAATAACTTAAAAAATCATCTGGGCATTCACTTATTGGGATAATATCAGAATCTGTATAAACAAAGTATTGATTTCTAAATTGTTTATATATACCAGACTTCCAAAAAGACAAATAGCCCCAATTTTTGTCTAACCTAAATACATGATAAGGTGTATCATTATAGTATTCTAATAGTGGAGGATAAGTAGAATGATTGTCTATTATATAGATATTCTCATACCCTCTTTTCTCCAAATTTGCAATTAACATTTTCAGAAATGAAAGCCTATTATAATTGTTTATAACAATTGGTATCTTCTTACAATCGACCGGCTGTTTCACAAATAAATACTCCATTGCCATTAGGTATATTTGTCTCATAAGAAAATATCCTTTTTTTGCAAAAACTAAATAATCCATTCTCATGCTTTTATTATGTATATACTTTTTTCTAGTCTTTTATTTCTCAATTTTATAAAGATCTTAGGGAATAAAAATTTCAATAGGACTTTTAATCTAGAAATCACTTCCACTTTTAATAATCTAATGTAAGACCTCAATCCTAGTGTTCCTAATCTTATATACTCATTCTCTTGTATTCTCAATAATTCGTTTTTGTACACCGATGAAATTCCAAATTCACAATCACAAATAGACATGATACTATCCACATACAAAAATGTGCCCTTCTGGTTCCATAAACGGTAAAAGAAATCATAATCTGCACATATTTTATATTGCAGATTATATTTCATTTCTTTCATTACTATAGTCTTAATAAAAGCAGATTGATGAAATATCGGAAAATCCAACGAAAATTGGGATAAGGGACGTGGCCTTTGAATATATTGGGTATTAAAATAAGAACAAATTCTATTTCCATAGATAACATCAACTTCATTTTGTTTCAGATTACCCAAAATGTCATATATTACCATTATATTATAAAAACGATCTCCACAATTCATGAAGTTTACCCATTCACCCGTAGCAACATCGATTCCTTTATTCATCGCATCATAGATTCCCCTATCCGGCTCACTCACCCAATAAGCTATTTTATCTGCATACTTCTTTATTATATCCACTGTACCATCCGTACTTCCACCATCAATAATGATATACTCAATATTGGGATACATCTGATTAATGACAGAAAGAATTGTTTGTTCTATTGTAGAAACTGCATTATAAGAGACCGTAACAATAGAAATCAAAGGATTGTTGTTTACTTCCATAACAATTCACTAATTATACACAATATTTCTTTTAGTTCTTCCTCTTGAAAAGCAAGGATGTAAAACTTATTTACATTACTACTACTGCACTTTTTGTCGACAAACAGTTATAGATTTTGCATACATATATAAGTCCTTCAATGCTTGGAAACGGTATGGGCCACCTATCAACCTTCTAAGTCTCAAAAACAAATAGTCCATCTTATGAATAGAGTATGAAAATGTATGAGAACAATATTCGCAATCCAAACTATCACATAACAACCGCTCCGGATGTCCATTTAGCGCTATACGTTCCTGCTTTAATGTCTCTTCCATATTAAGGAGAGTAGCTTCAGTTGAGAAAAAGACACCATCATAAAGTATAGCGTCACCGCCTATATATTGATGAAAAAAATGCTGATACGCATCAAAACAAAATGCAGCCTGACGCCATCTGCCCAATTTTAACTTACCATTTTTATCTTTATAATATAGATAGCAACGTGGAATGTTTTGATAGCTATTTGACTGCTTCATGGCTTCAGTAAAACTAAAATGGGTCGTTCCAGTAAGAATATATCCACCAATCCGTAGCGTTTTGGCACCATAGTTTTGCATAATATCCATCAATAGCCCATAAGGACTACTTTCCACTGTATGTTCATCAGCTATTCTGGCAGCATCCGGACCGACTACAACAAAAGGGAAAACCGGATGATCAGATAAAACAGCATCAGGTTCACGAAATAACAAGTTGGGAATTATCCCTGTTGCTATATTATAAGGTTCATTTCTATCGTAGATTCTCTTCTTTTTGAAAAAACGCATTAAGGCTACCTGAGACATGCCTTTTCGACCAAAAGCTGTAGCTACCAAATTCCCTTCTGAACCAATGCAGTTACGCAAAGCTTTTATAACAGTGGAAGGTCCTCCCTCTACGCCCCCCAATGATTTATAAGAAATTCTAAGGAATAAGGTGTCACCTTTTTGTACTCCAATACGTTGCAATTCTAACTCTAGTTCGCTTTGATTCATTGTTTCTTCTCTTTTATAGCCTGATATCTGTCCACAATGCGTTGTGCCATCTTTACCATCGGAGGTCCAATAAATTGCCCTTTGCTGAGAGAAACGCCTTTTCCTTCACTAATCGCATCTGCCGATGCTTGCAAGATCAATTCTGCCCATGACAATTCATCCTGAGTAGGAGTAAAGTATTGATTCACCAAAGACAATTCTCTAGGATTAAGTACAAGCATCCCTTCAAATCCCAAATTTTTAGATAATATCAAGTTCTTCTCCAAGTCTGCCAAATCATGAACCTTTATATGTACAGTATCAATAGGAATAATTCCTGCAGCCCTGGCTGCAATTGCAATCATGCTTCTAGCCACAAAGATACTATGCCCGGCTTCATCATGTTTGCCACATAAATCAGTCACATAGTCTTCACATCCAAAAGCTACTGCTATCACACGGCTACAGGCTTGGCATATATGACTAATATCCACTATTGCACCGGTAGTTTCTATTAAAGGAATAATCTTGAAAGACCCGATAGGAACTCCCTTCTCATACTCAATCGTTTCCAACAATTTCCCAAAGAAGTACACATCTTCCGCCTTATTAGCTTTGGGATAAACAAAACCTGCTATACCATTCACAGTGAGTTGATACGCGTCCTTTAAAAGTTCTCCACTTTCCCTGTCATTGACTCTAGGAAAAAGAAGTTTACCGCCCAAATCACCTCTTTGGGCATATCTGATAATATTTTCCCGTGCCTGTTGCTTGTATACATCAGGAACAGAATCTTCCACATCCAGCAATAAGGCATCGGCCTCCCTATGGACTGCGCTCTCCAACAGTTTCACATTATGGGCAGGAACAAACATCGGACTCCGTAAAATAAAAGGTAGTTTCATATTTCTCTTTTTTTCAACAATACCTTGCGACGAAAGCTTAATACATCAATCCCATTCTGGTTAAATGCAACGGACTCTACATAAATTATTCCTCTATCACTTTTTGTTGTAGATTCTCTTTTATCCAATACACGGCTTCTTACATATATAGTGTCATTCAAAAATACAGGATATAAATGTTTTATAGATTCATATTCAAGGTTGACTATTGCTTTACCGCTAATATCCGGAACCGTTATGCCAACAGCCAACGAAAACACCAATGTACCTACGACCAGAATTCTCCCATGCTGATTTCTCTCAGCATAATCCACATTTGTATGAAGAGGATGATTATTCATCGTCATCAAACTAAATAAATTATTATCACTTTCAAATATTGTCTTTGATAGAGCATGACGAATTTCTTGTCCTACAATAAACTCCTCATAATAAAAACCTAATTTCGATTGTTCCATATAATTATTTATTATTTAATCCAAATTCCTGCTGCTTTTCCATGCAATATTTTCCTAACCTGTATAAAATAAACAGGACAACTTACCGAACGCAAAATAATAAGAGACAACACAACACCTACCGTTCCAAAATGAGATCCTAAAAACAATGATAATGGAATATGTAACAGAATCCCTCCAAGAGCTACCACTGTTTGCACTTTGACACAACCTAACCCATTTAACAGCATTGCATTGGACATATTATAGAACGAAAAGATCAATTGCACTGCAATCGCTAAAGTCATAGAAAGGTGAATAATAGCTTTATCGCCAATCCATAGTTCATATGCGTAAGGAGAAATGCAGACCAACGAAATAATCCCTATAGATAATATTGTAGCTAATAAAATGGTTTTCTTATAAATACGTCGCATCCATTTATAATCATTTTTCACTTTCGCGTCTGTATATGCCGGCCATATAGGCATCAAGATGATTGACATAAGCATCTCTAAAATGCCTAGATATTTATAAGCGATATTATATTCTGTCACAGCGTAAGGACTGGATAAATTGGTCAGTAATAAATTTGTTGCCTGAAAAAGGACTATGCCTTGAACCTGGATAATAAAAAAACGCCAACCTAGTCCCCATATATCCTTTACATATATCCAATCAATACTATGCAAGGAAGGAGAAACCTTAACAAACAGAGTCCTATATAAAATCAAAGAAGCTATAATTGTCACCAATAATGGCATGAATGACAAACTAAAAGCAAGCCCCAACAAAGAAGGCGAAGTCAATTTAGTCAACACACAAATAACTATCAGAGACAAAAAATTGCCAATTACAGGAAATAAGGAGGACAATGAAACCTTTTGATAGGCGGCAGCCACCGATACCAAAACATTCACAATCATCTGTAGACAAACGAAACCGGCAACTGCATACAACGTCCTTACAATATCTTCATTATACAATTTATTGACATTGAAAACTTGAGCCCAATCAACAAAAGAGATTATATATTCACACAATAATAAAACTGGGATAAAAACCAGTGTCATTAATCCATAAGTGGTCGATACCAACTTTTTCCCTTTTACATAGTCGCCCAAAGCGATAGCTTCTGCCAATTTATTCTTTAGCCCTTGTGTGAAACCTGCATCAAAAAAACCAAGCCATACAACTACCGATGACAATGTTAACCATATTCCATATACTTCAGAAGAAACATAACCTAAAGTAAGAGGTACTAATAATAAAGAGATAGCGACACTGCAAACTTTCAGCAAAATAGATCCTATGATATTCTTTTTGATAACTGCAGAGCGTCCGATTCCAATATGTAAATCCATAAAAACATAAATTATGTCACAAGCTAACATCCATATAAGTTAGCCATTTTTAGTATAATCGTATGAAATTTAGAAAAGGCTAATAAATTTTCATTATCATCTTTGGTGAAGGTGTTAATGCTATCTATTGATTTAAAGAGTTACACCTCATTATAGTACCGACCTCACCACGGCTACACGCCACCTATAATAATGCCTTGCCGGAAGTGACAGAACCGATAATACTTTATAATCTGATTTATCACAACAGACAATATGTTTACGAAAGTAATTGTTGGCTTCATCATTAGATACAGAAGCCATTACAACGTAATCCGGACGATCAGGAATCATAAACAGAGTAAATTCACATCGAGGGAAGATACTATCCAATAAACAGGCGGACTGTTCAAAAGCTACCCAATATGTGCCAATACTATAAAGATGAATAAACTTATCATTATCCTTTTCCCTGCCAAGGATTTCAGTATGACAGTTTTGGATCAGCCGTTGAAGACGGATTCCAGAAGGAACGGGTTCTGTTCTATTCATTATTATATAAAGTAAATGTTATCAGATGCTTCACTTCGTTCAGCATGACAAATATGATTTGGAACGGATAAACAAAAAATTATTTCTTCTTAGGTTCTTTGATTACTTCTATCAAATCCGGCGAAATGGTTGCCATAGCCATCGCGATAATTCCCTGAAGGCTGATGACCACACGGCGATCTCGCGCACCTTTCACCTTTATAAAGATTCCTTCATACCCTTCAAAGTCACCACCGATAATGCGGACTTTCGTTCCTTTTCGTAGGTTTACTTCATCAGGGTTGAAAAAGATGAGATGCTCATCGTATGTACCTGCCACGGCTATAAAGCTTTTCATTTGATCATTGGGCACAATTATTTTCTGTCGATTCCGAATATCAATCATATATTGAAGGTATGGAATCCTATCTTTTATCTGCTGAAGCTCGGACTGGGTGGTATGGACGAAAATCAAATCGCGGATGACGGGAACAAGTTCACGCCTCTTAGTCCTCCCTTTTGTGCACATTTCATAACGCATGGGAATAAAGTTGCTTATCCCTTTTTGATCTAAAATACCCTTTATTTGCATTCCCCGGCGGTAGGTTGCACGCATGGCAAACCATTGTGTTTTTTCGATTATAGGCATAGTTGCGGAGCTTTGACTTACAAGTATCACCCTGTATTTCAATCAATTATATTCCCCTTATGGATAATTAGAAGGAGGATCAACTCCTTTTAATAAAGGTTGACCAAATAACTATTTCAGAATAGGAGATATGGAATCCGCACTATCGTGTAATGCAGCATATCGGGTCAACTTGTGAACCCCGCAGATTCCCGAACCGGATGGTTCTTATGTTTGAAATTGTAATTGCGATACCTATATATAAAGAAAGCGCGGGAATCTGTACTCATCACTCGTCCCACACATCAAGGCTCTCGCATTGCCCAGTCAGTTGAACGAGCAACGCAGAAGCCCACGCCGATATGTATAATAACCTAATGTACTTTTTGTTCAAAAAGCACATCGCAGATATAGACATATCACGTAGACACCTACTGTTGCTTTGTTCTTTGACCGACTAGTTCAAAACTTGCGAGATTTTGATGTGTCAAAGACAAAACGTTAAGTAAACGTCTTCTCTATATATGTATATTTTCCATCTCCTCATTACTCCCTTGCGAAAGCATTGGCATGGAAAACGTGGCAAAGATATGGAATTATTGATAAAATAGAAAAATATTCTATCTCTTTTTTCAAAATAAGAAGATTTTCATCACAAAAACATTGATTGATCTATAAGATATAGCCTTTTCACCTCTAATGTCATTAACATGTAATTGCAAAGAATACGTATTGTATCGCAAAAAGAAAGATTTCCAAAATACCCTTTCACACGAATCTACTGAAAGGCAATCATTTGCATTCCTGCGAATACAAATGGAGAGTCGACCTCAATTCGTCCAACAAATAATGAAGTTAACTTACTTGGCCCACGAAGTCAACTTACTCATAAGGTTCTTCAATGAGTTTCAAATAGTCAGAACTAAAGTTTCATCCTGTCGCAACTAGAGTTCCATAAGGTTGGAACTAAAGTTGCATACTGTCGGAACTAAAGTTCCAGCCTTTTGAAACTCATTGAAACTCCTTATCGCTGAAATCATGTTAACGTATGATGATGCCGTTGCGTCTATATGGTGCAGGTCCAAAGTCTAGATCATTCTTATCAAGAATGGAGCAAAGATACGAATTTTATTATATAACCGCAAGCTTAATAGCAAGCTTTACAGCAAGAAACAAGCATAAAAGTGGTGGTAGAAGCCTATTTTTTCATTTAATAAATTCTACTACCACCACCTATTGAAAAGCCTTCCACACCGTAAGTTTAAGGATAGGAGTGGTAGTAGTGGTAGCAGAAATGACAAACTCTATAGGCGAAAATTTGGGAAGAAAATCACAGAATAAATTGTTAACCTCTCGATAATATGATGTACTTCCGCCATAAAAAAGCATTCACTTTTTTGTGAATACAGCCAAAGATATTATCTTTGTATCATAATATGAGAATAATACATTCGCTATATTTTATTACCATATGTAACGTAATTGATTTGTCAAACCATTATAAATAATAGCCGTTATGATAACAATAGAAGGTGTTGACCCAAAGATGATTGCCAACAATCTGACCCCGTCCGAACCGATACATCCGGGTGAAATGATAAAGGATGAAATCGAATACCGGGGACTGTCGCAAAAAAAGCTAGCTGCACAGATGGGTATTTCTCCGACTTTACTCAATGAAATATTGAATGGCAAACGTTCCGTTTCCACGCAATATGCATTGCTATTTGAGGCAGCGCTTGGCATTGATGCAGAGATTTGGCTGCGTCAACAAGCCCGATACGATATGCAAATGGCTAAGTCGGATAAATCCTTTCTCGAAAGGCTTGCCAACATCCGGAAGATTTCAGCAATACTGTAGAGAAACCGGGATTTTAACTAATAATTAAACGCGTAAATCGACTATCAAAGGTTTGCACGTTTTTTTAAGACCCATCATGCTTCTTGAGTTCAATTATTATACCTACTTGCTGAATACTTAAAATGTGGTGGTATATAAAGGAATGGAAATGAGGGTATGCGAAGAAATTAATTAAAACCGAATACGAAACCGAGTCAGTTTATCAGGATATGTACGCAGGGAGAAAGTGCACCCATGCTTTATTAGCACCTCGCGGATAAAGATAAGACCGATTCCCTGCCCATTGGGCTTGGTAGAGAAGAACGGACTGAACAGTTTCGTTTCCACTTCCTTGCTGATACCTGCTCCCGTATCTGCTATTTCCAACATGGTAGGCGATACGGAAGTGCGGATAAAAATATCCCCTTCTTCACCGATGCTTTCGGCGGCATTCTTTATGATATTTACCAATACCTGCTCAAACAAAGAAGTATCCATCATTACTTCCGGATTTTCTTCGCACAGGCTGAGGTGCAGCGTAATCTTGCGGTTGCGGCAAACGGTTTCCATAAACATCTTGCAGGCGGCTACCCGGTCATTCAAATCTACAGACTGTAACTGAGGTTCCGGGATCTTTACCACATTGGCGAAGTTCGTAATGAAACGGCTCATGCTGAAACAACGCTCAATACATACTTTCATTACTTCGCGCAAGTCCTCCGTATCTTCCATGCACTCTAATGCACCGTCCACCGTATCGAGGGTGGAAGTGATGCCTGCCGTTGTATTATTTACTTCATGCGCTATCATTCGGATCACCTTTTCATAAGCTTTCTTTTCGGCTTTCACCACTTCGGAAGTAAGGCTTTCCACTAAGATAAAGGGATGGGAAAACCCTCTGTCCACAAATGAGAGGCGGGAACAACGATAAATCATGGAGTCACTCAGGCGGACGGTTTCAGCAGTGTCTTTAGGAATACGCTCTATTTCTTCTGCCAAAGGGGAAGACAGTTCGCACAAAAGACGTCCTTTTACTTCATCGGCGGATGAATAATCCAGATATTGCAGGGCGGCGGCATTCAGCATGGAGATATGTCCGTCCAAGGTTAATATGATAACTCCCATCGGGGAGGCGCTGACAAGCAGATCCAAAAAGTGATTCTGCTCGCGGAGGCGAAGTCGCTCGTCTTTTAATTGCTCCATCATGCGGTTGAAGACCAAGACAAGGCGGTCTGCTTCTTTCTGTCCCACAAGGGTGAGGCGGCTGCTGAAGTCTTGTTCACGAAGGAGTTCCATACCGTTGCCTATGATGTCGAGGGGTTTTACTACTTTACGATAAAAGTAGAAAAGGAAAATGAGACTGAAAGTGATGACTCCTTCTCCTATATAAAAGAGTACCCCACGTTCTTTTAAGGTAAGAATGAGCAGGATAGTCCATACTGCCAGTAGCAGTAATGCAAGGAAGAAGAAGAGGAATTTCAGTTTCATACTTTATTGTTTTCTGTAGGGGATGTGTCAAAACAAAAAACAGCTATCATTTTGCTGTAGGGGCAGATTGAATCTGCCCGATGACAATTTACTTTGTGTATACGGGCGGATTCAATCCGCCCCTACAGTGAACAATTTGATAGTTGTTTTAGGGTTTTGACCCATCCCTACGGTTAATCGTTTACCACTATGTTATATTTCTCGAGGCGGCGGTAGAGGGCGGCGCGGCTGATTCCTAAAGCTACTGCAACCTGTGACATATTATTATTGTATTTCTCCAATGCCTGTAGAATGGTTTGCTTTTCTATTTCGTCCAAGGTCATGCCTTGCAGATTGGCAGTAGTCTTTTGCTCCAACGGATGCTGGTACTGGGACCTAAAATCCTCAGCAGTCAGCACATCCTTGCCACTGACCAACAGGGTGCGTTCCACCAAATTCTTTAGTTCACGAATATTGCCGGGATAAGGCAGACGGCTCAGATAATCCATCGCCTCCGAAGTAAATTCCACCTTTGGCAACCCATTGGATTCACATTGCTTATCGGCAAAATGGCGTACTAACAAAGGAATGTCTTCACGACGCTCACGCAATGCCGGAAGGTTCACCGTAATCAGATTGATACGATAGAACAAATCTTCACGGAATGAATGTTCCTGCACCATCTGGCGAAGGTCTGCATTGGTGGCACTCACCACACGAATATCCACCTTGCGGGGACGGCTGTCACCCAATACCTCAAAGGTCTGTTCCTGCAAGACACGAAGCAATTTCACCTGGCAGCTCAAATCCAAATCCCCTATTTCATCCAGAAAGATAGTCCCTTTATCCGCCAGTTCGAAACGCCCCACACGGTCGGAAGTAGCATCGGTAAAAGCTCCTTTCTTATGCCCGAACATCTCACTCTCGAATAACGTATGAGAGATTCCTCCCAAGTTCACCTTTACAAAAGGCTTCTTGCTGCGGGGACTGTTGAGATGTACAGCCTCGGCTATCAACTCTTTACCCGTACCGCTTTCTCCGGTAATCAATACCGATGCATTGGTGCGGGCAATGCGCTTAATGGTGGCAAGCACATCCATCAATGCCTTGCTTTTTCCTATAATATGGCTGCGGTTAAATCCGTCATTATCTACCACAGGCACTTCTGCTTTCTTGTCTTGTGCAGTCAGTTCCAAGGCAGTCTCAATGCGCTGCATCAGGGCTACATTGTTCCAAGGCTTCGTTATGAAATCAAAAGCTCCCGCCTGCATGCCTTGCACAGCCAGTTGGATGCTTCCCCATGCCGTCATCAGGATAACGGGTACATCGGGCTGGAAAACTTTCACTTGTTTCAAGAGTGTAAGTCCCTCTTCACCACTGGTAGACAGGGTGAAGTTCATGTCCATCAGGATTAACTGCGGAGCAACAGAACGTACTATCTCAATAGCCTCTTTGGGGCCGGGTACTGCCTGTACATCATATTTCGCTCTTTTCAGCATAAAGCTGAGGGAAGAACGAATGGCGCTATCATCATCTATTATTAGTATCATAATGTTGCAAATGTAGAAAATATAATTCAAAACAAGGCAGAATCTACTGCTTTATTATCTTTTCAAAGTCAGCGTCGATATTGGTATTGGTGTTGAAGTCCCAAAGCGTGAGGCTACGGAGCTGGTAATAGTAATACCAATAATAGAACAATTCATTGATATGTTTTTGGCGCGCCTCATCCTTCTTTGACTGTGAATCGTTCAAATCAAGTGTTGAGATTTTACCGACCATAAATGTTTCCACATTGGTGGTATAGCGTTTTTGGGCAATCTTATCTGCTACGCCGGCTATCTGAAGCTGGGTCTGCTGATTATTGAACTGCTCTACCAGAATAAACAGATTTTGATTGAAGTTCATGGTTTCCTGGCGCAACTTGCTTTCAGTCACTTCACGGTTACTTTGAGCAATCTTTACCTTTCCGCGACGTTTTCCCCAGTCAAGGATAGGAATTTTAAAGCCGACTTCCACTACTTGATTATCTTTCAGACGACGATAGGCATTATCAAACTTATTATCCGTACCCGTGAAACCGACTTGTGCAAAGAGAGTGATTTCACGCAGGTTTCCCTTTGCCTTGGCAACTTCAAAGTCAGCTTCCAACTGGCGGCGGCGGATATTGTGTGCAAATGAGTTATTTGCCAAAGCTTTATCCAGTACATCGGGATAATCGAGCAATACGGTAGGTATCGTATCGGGCACTATGGGTTCCAGTTCCTCATCTTCACCCAATGCCAGGAATGAACGGAGCTTGAACATATTACTTTTCAAACCGCTTTCGTTATCAGTCAAGGTGGAACGAGCATTGAGCACGTTCAATTCCAGTTGTAACAGATCGTTCTCGCTGATCTGTCCCATATTGCGTTTGGCTTTTGCCACTTCATACAGTTTTTCCGCATTCTTCAGGTTCTGCTGTGCAATGCCTACATTTTCCTTTGCCAACAGCAGGTTAAAGAAGTAGTTGATGGTAGTCATTGTCACTTCTTCGGTAGCACTGAGGAAGGCAGCTTTGGCTTCGGCATATCTCACCGGTTCGATGCGACGATTCCATTTAATGGTATTTACGCCGAAGATAGGTTGGTCCAAAGTCAATGCTACGGGCACGGACATAAAGCGTTCCGGCTTTTCACCATCCAACTGTTTCAGGAAATCGAGGGAAGTATTCAAGGAAAGTTTACCGCCTGTCAACCAAATATTCTGGTCGATAGAGAACTCGCCATTCATTTCCATAAAGTTGTTACGCACAAAGGTATAGGAACCATCGTCCTGCTGATAGGAATTGTACTTCTTATTATAACTGGGAATTTTAGCTGTAAAGTTCATCTCCGGCAGCAAGTCTGCACGAAAAGTACGATACTCCCAATAAGCGGTTTTCAATTCGTTCAATGCCACTGCCGCATCCACACTTTGCACACGGGCAATGGTTATTGCCTCTCCTAATGAGATGGCACGTCGTTTTTCCTGTGGTTGTGCTCCGGCAACCAGTGATATGCCAAGGGCAAGAAATAGAGATATTACTTGTTTCTTCATTGTGTTATTATTCTTTTTGCTAAAAGTAAGGCAAATGGTGTGCCAAAAAACTATCTCACTGTTTTATAGCCAGTTACAACAAAAATAGAGTGTCCGATTTCGAACACTCTATTCATATGCGGACAACTGTCCATGTCAAAGTTCACCGTTTTTTTATTCTCCGTGCAGCGCATCGGCAGGCTCCACCTGCATAGCTTTACGGGCGGGGAAATAGATTCCCAGCAGAATGATAACTGCCAATAATAGCATAGCCAATACAAAGCAGAATAGGAAACGCCCAATGCCGGGATTCATCAATGTATGAACCGTGAGATCTGCCAACTGCATATTCGCACAGATAAAAATAGCCGGAACGGCAGCCAAACCTAAAAGCAAAATGCCTTCCAACACATAATAACTGAATATATCTGCACGGCTGCACCCTAATGCCATGCGCAATGCTATTTCACTTCTACGCTTACGGGTACGGAACCAGAAAGTTCCGAGCATACCCAGAAAGACATTGAAAATAAAGAAAATGATTACGGCATAAGTCGTATTCAGGTAATTGACTGTTCCCTGTTCTATATCAAAAGCCTCTTTCATATCGGCATACGAACTTATATCATATAAGAAATAAGGTCCGATGGCCAGTTTGCCCTGCATTTCTCTGGTAAACCGTTCGGTAAAACCGGGAGCAGCATCGGGAGATACACGCACGGCAATGTGATGCCAATGGGTTACGGGCGGAGAGGGCAAATAAATAAAAGGTTCGTAGCGCTCATAATCATCTGTCTTATGGGCAGGGAGCACTGTCATCACCTTATAATTGGTTTCCGGTTGCTTGCTGTTCAGGAAGTAAGGATTGAAACAGGTTTCGCCTACCCCACTGCGTCCACTGAACAGGGAGTCACTCAAAGTGACACTCATCACCACCGGCATGGGATATTCCCCTTTATTCCAATGAGCAGCATCAAAAGTTCCTGCCAACGGTTGCAAACGGAATACCTTGAAATAGGTAGGGTTGACATAGCGAATATAACAATTAACCAGATGGGTGGAATCCGAATGAGGTGCATATCCTTCATACTGATAATTTTCTGTATAAGGTATCGTTCCATAATAGAAACAGGCTTCTTCCACTCCCCGGTATTGTTTGATCAGATGGTATATCTGCTCCATATATTCGGATGAACGGCTCATTAACAGCGAATCATGCTGTAATGCCGGTTTTATACTTAATTGTATATCGAACACATTCTCCGTATCATATCCTTTGGGCTGACGGGCGGCGGCTTCATAATTGTAAACCAAATCAATGGCATACCACAACAGCACAAGTACGATGATTAATTCCAGCCATACCCAAGCATTGGAATGGCGTTGGTTCCATATTTGTCTGAATAAACTCTTTATCATGATCCTTCCTCCCTATTCTCCCTTTATGGTGGTTGCAATATTGCCACGTGTGGCAATCCAGGCCGGCAACAACACCGATAATAAATTGAAAACAATACAAATGCCAAACACAAGGACGAACAGACCGGGACGTAACAACAACCCTCCCCCGACATTGATGCCCGAAAGCTCCACATCGCCGGTTCCAAACAGCCATACACGTCCTATCCACACACAAAGGCAAGCCACAATATAGCCCAAGATACCGCCAAAGAAGGTTGTAAGCAGACTTTCCGAAAATAACCGGGACATCACCGAAAGACGTGATGCACCATAGGCTTTCCGCACGGCTATCTCCGTAATGCGTTCCTGTATCTGTGCATGCATCATGCCCGAAATATTGATAGCAGGAACTATCAGCAATACCATCAGCAACATGCCATATACCAATACTCCACTCACATTTTTCCCACGGAAAAAGGTGTATTCTGTATGGGTATAGAGTTCATCCATTTCAAATGCGTATTCCACTGTAGAACTATTCAGCCTGTCCTGCCGCCTTTGCACTTCAGCGCGAATATCATCGGGGCTGGCACCCGGTTCCAATTGGAGTATTCCCAAACGGATTCCTCCCAACCCTTCGGATCTGGTAGAATAATAATCTTCGTTTTCCAATGAAAACGGGACAAACGAATCGGCATAAGCAGTCTGAAAGATAGCATTCACATTTTTCACCACTCCCACCACTTTGGTAGGAAAGAAGTTACTCATGTACTCCTTACCTATAACATCTGTCGTACCAAAAAGCTGCTGTGCCATACGTTCCGTGATAACGCTTACCCAACGGCGTGCATCATATTCTTCCTGCGTAAAGGAACGTCCGGCAATAAATTCATAATCATAAAAATCAAACCAGTTGTCAGCCACAGGGCGGACAAAATAATTAAAGGTTTCATTAGACGCGGGCAAACTACAAGGCGTTTTGGAAACTCCACGATACCAAGTTACGTTTTTCACTCCCGGCAGATCCAAGAACAAGGCCTCAAATGATTTTCTTCCCATTCCGCTGCTACTGTCTGTGTGATCCAGTTTGCGAAATGTTTTTCCCGATCCCGTGTACATCATATGAGTACGGTCACTCTCCGGTGCCATATCTGCTGTGCGAAAATCATAAATCATCACTACCACCATGACAAAGGCGATAGTGACGGCAGTCCCCACAATACTGATTACAGTATGGAAGGGGTTTTGCCGCATTAAATTCAGTGCTTGTGATAATAGTTGTTTCATTTCATCAACTCCTATGTGAATTATTCATCATGCAATGCTTCTGCCGGCTGAACTCTCATGGCTTTACGTGCCGGAATCCAGATACCTACAAGAATCATCAATGCAATTAAGACAAAAGAAATAAGTATTGTAATGCAGAAACGTCCCAAGCCAAATGTAGAGCCGTCCATCCAGGCATTCAGTTCTGCATTTGCCAAATTCCAGTCTATAAAGATGGCAGGAATAGTAGCCACAATCAATAATAACAGTCCTTCTACCAACTGACGGACAAAAACACTATGATCTGTACCTCCCAATGACTTCATCAATGCAATTTCACCACGGCGTTGCTGAGTGCGGAACCAGAAAGTTCCCAGCAATCCTAAGAATATATTCAGCAACAAGAATCCCATGCCGAAAAGATAGCCACGCAATGAATTTGTTACCGACTGCTGGAAGTTGCGACGAATATCGGTAAAAGAACGGACATCGGCTATAAACACATTTCCTACGCGATAGAGCTTCTCACTATCATCTTTCAAACGGGTTATAAAGTCTTTGTCTTGATCTTCCTTTACACGTATGCAGAGTTCAAGTCCCAAATCATACCACTCATCGGGCAGGAGTTTCACCATACAATAACTATTATATGCTTGTTGATAGTCCGAATAACGGACTACCTGTAAAGAGGCAGCCAGATTGAATGTTGCCGTCGTATCTTCGGACAGGTAAAACGGTTTGCCTACCAACGAGGTCAAGTCTTGTCCGTAGCGGGCCTGATACATATTGTCGGAAGCCAAAAAGTTTTTGGGATATTTAAGCAACTCGGCCAACTGTTCGGGAGTTTCTCCACGAGTACCACGGTAACGGAAGACACGAACAAAATCGGGAGAGACATAACGGCGAATAACCCACCCCGGCGATTGGAGTGTGTCGTATTTGACATATGCCCCACTATTGCTTCCATTATAAGGATAAGAATTCTGTCCGAATCCTGCCGCTTCCACATCCGGGCGATGCTGAAGACGTTCTAAAAGGTCTTTTATATCCTGCCGCTTTTCTTCTTCAGTCTGGTTAGGGATGAAATCGGGACTCTTGTCGGTCAGGCGTCCCATCTGTACCAGGTAACAATGAGAGATGTCAAAACCGCGAGGCTCATTGTAAACCATAGCCTTTACATACATATAATCGACGATATACCACATGACAACGCTTACCAACAACAATTCGGTAACAAGCCAAAGGTTGGAACGCCATTCATTCTTTATCTGGGTAAATAATTTCTTATTCATATCAGTATTCTTCTTGGAGTTTATATATTAATGTATTTTCCCACCTAAGGCATTGACAATGCTGGTCCGCGAAGCTCTCCATGCGGGAATGCCGCTACTGAGCAAATTCAGAACAAAGCAAAACACCAATGCATAGAGGAAAGTGGAGGGATGCAACAAGATACTTGTATCAACGGTAGGCGCATTCAATGTATTGCTGTAAGGTTGCGCAAACAATGCATCCGTTCCCAGATAAGCAAAAGCAATGCTGATAACCAAGCCAATAACACCTGCCAGCAGAGTAACAACCAAATTCTCCATAATAATCTGTCCCACCATTTCCATACGGGTGCTGCCAAATGCACGACGTACACCGATCTCTGCCACACGCTGGCGCAAGCGACTCTGTGTCATACTGCTCAGATTAATAGCAGGAACCAGTAGTAAAATAATAAAGATAATAACACGCTCTCTGCGTGCAGCTTGCAAATCAGGTTCCAAATTAGCAGCAAATGAGATAGACTGTTTTTCCTGATCATATGGACGATTTCGGTCTATCAAAGAATAACCTTGATCGGACAATACCGAGTTGTACTCAGTCATACGGCGTTTTGCCTCGGCACGGATTTCATCAAAATCATCCCGGCTATGTGCCAGTATAGTAACACTCATTGATCCCATATGGTCATCACTCCAAGTATCTTTCGCCATATCCGTAGAAGTAAAAGGAATCCATACTTGTCCATAAGACATATCGGCCAAGGTTGAAACATCTTTCACCACTCCTACTACACGGTATGGAGCGTGATTCAATAAAAATTCTTTTCCCACTGATTCCGTTGAACCAAATAATGCCCGCGATATACTTTCAGTAATCACTGCTACGGGAAGGCCGGAATTAAAGGTGGCTTCATCATATGGTTTACCCTCCGTAAACTGGAAATCAAACACACGGAAGAAACTATCATCGGTTTCGCGTACATCTGCTCCGGTAGCCGGAGTGCCGGGTAACGAAACAGGAGTACCCACTGTATATGCACAATAAATGGTAACCGCCTCCGGCGTTTTCAGTGTTTTATATACTTCGCGGGCAGTCTGTACACTCATAGGCCCGTTACTGCTGCCACCACCCCAGTCTTTATGGGTGATACTCATATAATGAACGTGCAAGAAGCGATCCCTGTTTGATTCGGGAGAAAAAGGGGCTACCTTTACTTGCTGAAGCATCACCACCAACATGATAAGGAAAATACTAAGAGCCGTTCCCACAATGCTGATAATACTGATAAGCGGATGTTGGCGAAGTTGCGCCAACGCTTGCTTGTAATACTGTTTAATCATATCCTATTTTATTATTTTCTTATACACTTTTTATAGTTTACTATATCGGAACTATTCACCATGCAGTGCCTCAGCCGGATGAATCTTCATTGCCTGCCGCGCCGGAAACCAAATGCTGACAGCAGCAATAACCAACAGTAGCAGATAAGTAATGATTCCTCCTGTGAGGAAACGCGCAGCACTCCACTCTACCGGCCATGTTTCCACCAGATCAGAAATGCCTAAATTATAAGCTACCACCAATGCCGGAACATAAGCAAAGGTAATCAGCAAAAAGCCCTCTCCCATTAATAAAGCCAGAAGACTGCGCGGTGTAGCACCGGTTACCAAGCGGACAGCCAGTTCCTCACGACGTTGTTGGGTGCGGAACCAAAACGTACCGAGTATGGCAAGGAACGCATTGGCAAGAAAGAATCCGGCAATGGCGAGATAGGTGTACAAATCACTACGATAATCAGCAAGATGATCATTCCGATAATAACTCATCGGACGCATATCTGCCAGATAAAGATTACCCACACGAAGCTGCTTCTTCATTTCCTTACGGAATGATTCTACAAACCCCGGACGATCAGCATCTGCCTTTATGCGGATAAACATATCGTGATAAGGAATACTGCGATATCCTGTTTTGAAATCTCCTTGTCCTAATTGTACAATGCGGTAGGTAGCTCTTTGCCAACTGCCATATTCATTATACTTTTGATTCTCACAAACAGCAGCCACATGTACAGAATCAGGCTCACCATCGCGCATAGAAACGCCACTATGAATAAATAGCCCGGCGAGTTCCGTCCCTTTTATGATTGTATTGTCATCATCCGGAGTTAACAAACGATGTGCTGCATTTTCTGTCATGACAAAATCATTGGCATGCGATGCACGTCGAGTCAGTTCTTCGGGTGAACATCCGTCAGCCCCCTTTACACGAAAGACCGTAAAATAAGAGGGGGTTACTTCCCTATAAAAGGAATTGGTTTTCAATGTATCACGAGACATCGTTCCGCTTCCATTCTTCCATACATAATGAAAATGCATGAGAGTATAACATGCGCTTTCTACAGCCGGATGACGTTGCAACCGGTTATAGAACTCCAGATACTCGGCTGTCACTTCATCTTCTGAGCGGCTCGTTGTATCGCGTTCCACACTTTCATCGGGTAATACTCCCACCTGGACATAATATACATGTTCCCACTCAAACCCCAGCGACTTCTGTTGGTTTACCACCACAGAATATACATAGTCCACAGCATACCACAATGAAGTGGCAATGACGAACATCCCGGCCATCAGCAACACATTGGAACGGAGGTTATTCTTTATTATAGTCAGTAAATGAATCAACATAGCCTTAGAGTTTTTGATTTAACGAATCGACAATCGGCGTATGAGCCACGCGCCAAGCCGGAATATAAGCCGAAAGCAGGTTGAGCAACAAGCAAAAGCCTAGCGCTACCAGAAAGACAACAGGACTGATCATTGAGACATTCATGGTAGCCGTAGCTCCCCAAGTAGTCTGAAGTAACCATCCGCCCATCAGCCACAAACACAAATAAGAAAGAACAAGCCCCAGCACACCGCCAATCAATGTCAGCACAAAATTCTCATTCAAGACCTGCCACACCAGCTCGCCTTGAGTCGCGCCAAAAGACTTGCGGATACCCAGTTCTTCCAGACGGCGACGCATACGTGTATGTGTCAGCCCACTTAGATTGATGGCGGGCACTAACAGGATAATGCCTATCATAATGCCATATTTCCAATAGGCGGCATCCAGATTCTCATAAGCATTAGCAAACTTGCGGTTCAATTGTGTGCGGAAATCATCCGGTTGCCCCATCAATTGCGACTCTCTTTCACCTAATGTGGTATTGAGTTGCGCCATTCCACGGGATACTTCGTTACGGATAGCTTCAAAATCCTTCGCATCATGCGCCAATATAGTAATAATATGATTTCCTTGAGTTTCTCCTGTTTCCGCCTTATTGGCTATCGCATTAGAAGAATAAGGAGCATAAACCTCACTCCATGCAAATTCACAGAAACGGTTCACATCCTCTACTACACCACAAACAGTGTAATTGGTGAAATTAATCAATATCGGTTTTCCAATGGCTGCATCCACACCATTATAAAGGCGCCGTGCCACACTCTCAGCAATCACAGCTCTCTTAATACCCGATTGAAAATCTGCCTGAGTGAACGGTTTACCCGACAAGAATCGGAACTGGTATATTTTCCAGAAATCGGCATCAGTCAATAATAGAGGGGTATTTACTTCTTCGTCGGAACCGGGTGTACCAACCAATACTTCCCCCCCTTCGTAAGTAACACATACAGCCTCAGGAGTTTTCAACGGATAAAAGACTTCTTTTGCCAACCACAATGAAGGGCGGGAATGGCTGGCATTATTGGGTTTCGTTTTATCATGCAGCGTGCGTTCCCACTTGACATAGAGTGACCGGGAACGGTTCACTTCAGGTGCATAATCTGCCGTCTTTGCCTGATAGACAATCAGAATAACCATGATCAAGGCAATGGCAAGTGCTGTTCCCAATATGGTGATTGCACTCAGCAAAGGCTGGTTACGTAACTGATAAATGACTTGTTTTATCGTTTTTTTTACCATCAGTATCTTTTTAATAATCCGTAGAAACTAGTTCACCACACTCCTGTTATTGCACTTGGCGACCGTCAAAGAAGCGAATAGTCCTTGAAGTCTGTTTGGCCTGTTCTTCGTTATGGGTTACCATTACAATGGTACGGCCATCTTCTTTATTTAACTTATGCAGTAATTCCATTACCTCAGCACCCATCTTTGAGTCCAAGTTACCGGTAGGCTCATCGGCAAGGATTATCTCAGGATTACCAACAATGGCACGGGCTACTGCCACACGCTGACACTGACCACCGGAAAGTTGGGTAGGCATGTGGCGCATACGATGACTCAAGCCGACACGTTCCAGTACCTCCTTAGCCAGACGGGTACGTTCTTTGGCAGCCATTTTTCTATATAATAAAGGTAATTCCACATTATCAATCACATTCAGGGAGTTGATCAGATGGAATGACTGGAACACAAAACCAAGAGTCTTGTTACGAAAAGCAGCCAATTCCTTATCTTTCATGCTTTCCACAGAAGTTCCGTTGATTTCAATCTTGCCACTGCTGGGAGCATCCAGCAATCCCATAATATTCAACAGTGTAGACTTTCCACAACCGGAAGGTCCCATAATGCTGACAAACTCACCTTTTGCTACTTCCAAATTTACATTTTCCAATGCTAATGTTTCAATCTCGTTAGTACGGTAAATCTTATTGATACCGGTTAATTTAATCATTGCCATAATTGTTTCTTATTAAATGGTTACTATTATTTTTTCTTTAACTATATTGTTTTCCTCTTTATTGTTTCAAAAGCTATGCCAAGAAGTTATTGCTTTCATTTTCAGTATATTGCTTTCTCTGCATAGTGTCCGATTCTGAACACTCTGATCGTTTTTGAAATGTTCTTATTCATCACGCAAAGCATTTACAGGAGTAATGCGACTAATGCTTTGTGCCGGAATATAAATTCCGATACTGACTACAATCAGTAATATGATCCATACAATAAGTGATACCCCCAGAAAATGGAGTGGAAATACATTTACCCAATAAACGGGCAATATTTCACTTTTGTCCCACATATTTGTATAGAGCCCTTCTTTTAGTGCGTATTGCAGATAAAGAAGGCATCCCACCACGGTAGCCAATGTAGCAAGGACTACACCTTCGCCTAATAACATACGGATGATATATCCGGAACGGGCACCAAAACTTTTCATCACTCCCACTTCTTCCCGGCGGCTTCGCGTCTGCATCCAGAATGTGCCGGATACTCCCAAACACAGACTGATAAGGAAAAACGCTCCCATCAATAAATTCACACGATAGGTATAGTTCACCGTGTTTTCCTCATCATTTTCTTCTATCACCTCCCGATAGCTTTTAACGCCACGCATATACAAATTACCAATGCGCAATTCCTTCTCTGCCCACGGACGGAAACGTTGCAAAAATTGTATTTCATCTACCATAGGCTTTGTCCGAAAGACAATGGATACATTCTCAGGAATATCTGCTTTCCCGGGTTTATTGGGAAACAGCAATACATTTTGCGGCTGCATTCCGTTACGCATACGCAATTTTCCTATGGTAGCTTTCGCTATCCACTGCAAAGTATCTTGTTTCGTGTCATAATACTGATAACCCAATGAGGGAACGCCGGGCATAGGATGAGTAGTCATCGCCACTTCTTTATTACCAAATGCCAATTGATCTAATTCTTCATTGGTCTGCCCTTCTACTTCCTCAAATCCAAAAGTACGGAAGAAGTCAGTCTGAGGCTCAAAAAACATAACCATAAAGGAATAAGAATGTAAAGTGTCGGGAGCAATAGAATTACTCCACGAACTGCTGCAAAACGGACCGACATTTTCAAATTGCAAAGTTACATATTGTATATCATCATAACTTTGCAACCGTGAAACCATACGCCGCACATTGGCTACGCGAGCCTCCACGCTATCTTCATTCGCATCAAAACGAGAAGATTTGGGCGATAAAGTGGCAAGAGTCAATCTATACATTCCATCTTCGGTGATACCGGTAGGCAAATTACGGTCATGAGTAGTCACTATAATAGGGTCTGTCAGTACCCATATCACAATAGATACAATAATCAGTTCCGCCAACAACCAACCATTGCGGTAACGACGTGACCATAAGTTCTTTATTATTAAATGTAACATAATCTCTCTCCTCCTCTATTTTTTCTGATTCAATGAATAGACTATATTTTTACGCAGAGCTTTCCATGCAGGCCACAATGCCGACAGCATGTTCAGCAATAGGCATACGGCAAAGCCAACCATAAATACCCATGGTGAAAAAAGCATATCAAAACTGACAATCGTATCTACTCCTTCGGGAACTGAATCACCGTAGCGTTCAAAGAGGGTAAACACCCAATTACGCCCGGCAATAAGCACTATCCAGGCAAGGCACAATCCCAATAACCCGCCCAGACAAGTCAATATCAGATTTTCCGTCAAGACTTGGCGGAGCAGTCGTCCACGATTGGCGCCAAAAGCTTTGCATATTCCCATTTCGGGCAAACGCTTTTCCATACGCGTGCTAATCATGCCACAAAGGTTTAGAGCAGGAACTAATAAGAATATCAAAACCAAACCTCCCCACTGGCGTATCAATTCCCACCAGTCCAGTGGAGCATTTCCATGACGGTATGCACTTTTCCAAAAAATATCAGGTCCCAATAAAACTAACTTCTTCTCCTCTTGCGAGGCATTATACTTACGAACCAGCTCGTCTACTTCTGCCTTTAAAGCCATACCTTGGGCATCATCCTTTACCTTAAAGTAGACAATATAAGATCCTAACAAATCATCATTACCTCCGTTCACATTATCATATCCAGTCACGGATGTGTATGGCAAATATAGTTGTGCAAAAGAACTACTTGTCAGGAAACTTGCATCGTTCACCACTCCTGCCACACGGCAATCTGTATAGTTCAGATTAAAAGTTTTGCCAACCACATCTGTAGTTCCGAAAATACGGCGAGCCAAACTTTCCCCTATCACTGCATTCATTATTCCACTATCAAAATCTGCCTGCGAAAACGGTTTCCCGTCCAAAAACTTAAATTGGAATATTTGGAAGAAAGCAGGATCCGTATATTTCACTTCCACTTTTATATCAGCTCCCATATTATCCGGCTGAATAAAATCTTCTATTCCCCATGGCTGATATACAGCGGAGACCGTTTCGGTTTCCTGCATGGCATACCACCAGTCGCGTACCAGCTTATAGGAACTTTGCCAGTTACTATTTCCTTTGGTTTTCAGGTATTGCACACTAACCGATTTCAACACCCAAGTCCGGGCACGGTTCGTTTCAGGATAAATAGGAGCCACCTTTATATAATGAGCTACAAAAACAACCATCGTCATGGCGATAGCCAGCCCTGTACCCGTTATATAAAGCATACTGAATAGTTTATTTTGCTTCAGTAACTCCCATGCTTGTTTTAAATAGAGTCTTATCATATGCCAATTCTTTATTATCTGATTCCTATTTATTCATCACGCAAAGCATCCACCGGATTCACCCGGCTAATATTACGGGCAGGAAGATAAATACCTATAAGGACTACTACCAATATAATAATGTATACAATGAGTGAAACACCCAAGAAATGAGTCTCAAAAGAGGAAATCCAATCATCATCGGCAATTCTGGACATGAAACTATTTATTCCATATAACCCTTCTTTCAGAGCATATTGCAAATACCCTAAACATCCCATAACAAACGCAAGTGTACACAACACAAATCCTTCTCCCAACAGCATACGCATAATATAACCAGGAGTTGCACCGAAAGAACGCATAATACCTGCTTCTTCACTACGCTTGCGGGTTTGCAACCAGAAAGTACCTATAACACCCAAACATAGATTGATCAAAAAGAAAATGACAACTGCTGCATTGAGTCGAATCTTATTACTTGTCCCCCACTGATACTCATAATTTTTAATGAGTTGCGGATAAGAGATAACAGAACGGGCAAAAAGATTACCGGCTCTCAGTTCTTTCACCATCCAAGGACGAAATTCATTCATAAAATGCCCCGAACTAATTCCCGGCTTTAAGCGTACCAGCACACGGGTTTGTTCTCCTATATTCCATCTGGAATGTGGCCAAAATGTGACTAAAGATGCACGTTCTCCACTATAGGCACGTATATTTTCCACTACACCCGCTATGCGATAATAAATGGTATCCCCTGTATAGTCTACATAAAAGACCTGCTGCCCTATCGCTTGTTTTCCGGGCAATAAACTTTCAGCAAAATTGCGTGTCACCACTATATCATGTTCTCCATAATCAGCTTTTGAAAGTTCCTCTGCCGAAGGGCTTCCCGGAATAGCCTTAATTCCATAAGTTTCAAAATAATGTTGACCGGGATTGAAATACATAACACGAGTAAACAATGAAAGCGAATCTACCTGAAAACCTCTGGAACTATTTCCTTGTGAATTCAAATAAGATGCCACCAACAAGGGAGAAGCACTTTCCACTCCGGGATAATTCCTTATTTTATTCATCAGACGGAAAAAGTTATCCGTACGTGATGCAGAATCCGAGGCTTGTTCGTCATAGCCCTGGGCATGTGAATCCAATGATGCCATTTCTATCAGATATAACCTATCGGCATCATAGCCCAAAGGTAATGAAGTGTCATGCAGTAATACCACTACGGGATCCATTATTACCCAAGTAACCACTGATACCAATATCAGTTCAGCCAGCAGCCATCCATTTCTTTTACGTCGGCTCCATAAGTTATTTATAATAAGTTTCCACATAATCGTATTATCGCTTTTCATTTAATGATTGAATAATAGGATTCCGCAAAGAATGCCATGCGGGGATCAATGCCGATAACAGGTTCAGAACCACACAAAGCAGCAAGGCAGCAGCAAATATAGAAGGTGCCAGTAACATCTCACCGGAAACTTCTGTCGCCACACCATCCAATGGAACATTAGGATATTCCTCGAACAATGAAAATACCCACTCACGACAAGTAACCAATGCCGTCCATGCCAGAACAAGTCCCAGCAAGCCACCTGCCAATGTCAATATCAAGTTCTCCCACATAATCTGGCTCAACAATCCTGCCCGGTGCGCTCCAAAAGACTTGCGGATTCCCATCTCCGAGAGTCGTGTCTCCATGCGTCCGGCTATCATGCCGCTTAAATTCAATGCGGGTACTAATAGCAAAACCAATAGTACTATGAAATAATGACAGATTACGTCCTTCCAAGAGAAATCATCACCCACAAATGGTTGAAATACGCTCAGTATATGACTACGAGGCTGATTCTTTAGTTTCAATTCCCAATCATCCTGCGAGGTATTGTATTTATGTACAAGTTCCGATATTTCTTTCCGCATAGCAACATCCTGTTCGTTTGAATCAGTCAGGACCGTTATTGCATATGCTCCATAATAGGCTAAACCTCCTTTGCGATCATAGTTGGCTTCCGAGGAATAAGGTACATAGACCTGTGCAAAGGATTTTCCGGTCAATACACTGGCTCCTTTTACTACCCCTGCTATACGGTAATCCATATAATTCAGTTTGAATATCTTCCCCACCAAGCCGTGGTCCGTACCGAATATGCGTCGTGCAAGTGCATCTGAAATCACAGCAGAACGGATGCCGCTTTTCCAGTCAGCTTCCGAAAAAGGTTTTCCCTCTATAAAACGAAATTGATAAATCTGAAAAAAGCCGGGATCGGTAGGTTTCTTGATAACGGGAAAATCTCCACTTCCATCAAATGGTTGCACATAATCATTATTCTCCCAAGAAGTAATTTCCGCAGAGACAGCTTTTACATTTTTCAATGTATAGAACCATTCCTTGACTGCCTGAAAAGAAAAAGCCCATTGATTAGCACTCCCTGTTTGCTTATTCACAAAGCGGGAAGTCGTGATATAAAATGTATGATCACGATTCACTTCCGGATAGACGGGTGCTATCTTTACATAGTAAACAATAGCCATAATCATGGTGGTAGCAATGGCTAGCGCTGTTCCCGCTACATAAATAGAGGTGAACAACTTATTCTGCCTAACCATCATCCATGCTTGTTTTAAATAGAGTCTTATCATGGGTTGAGAACGAATTGATGGTACTTCTTTCGTCATTCCCTCTGTCACACCTTGCAAAACCCGGAGTGACAGAGAGTAGACTACAATATTAATATATCAATGTAAAGAGAGAGTTTTATTCTGCTGTTTATGTCGTAGCTATCCTTATTTTATTTTCAGCTTATTCTTATTCTTGTAACTGCTCATATCACTGATAACAACCTTATCACCAGGATTTAAGCCGGACACAACCTCTACATATTCAAAGTTACTGTCACCCAGTTGTACCTTGCGCTTCACTATCTCATCTTTGCCGTCCTGGACGAACAACTCATATTCACCACGACCCACATAGTAAGAAGCATTCGCCAATCTCAACACGCCTTCTTTGACAGCATTCATCACATATACATCCGTTTTCAGTCCGGAACGCAAGCGTTTGTTATTGTCCTCATTCAACTGAACAATGAAAGAAATAACACCATTCTTACTCAGCGGAGTCACACTGCTTACTGTTCCCTCCAGCTTCTCATTGCCAATCTTTACCACGGCACGTCCACCGGCAGCAACACGGTCACCGTATGTATCGGCTATTTCACCTTCTACCTTGAAGTGACTTAAATCAGAGATGATAGCTACCTGGGTACCTTCTGCCACCTGAGCACCCACCTGATTATTGATATAAGTAAGGATGGCTTTACGGGGTGAACGGATTTGGGCATCATCCAGTGTGCGCTTCATTTCTGCCAGACTCTTAGAGAAGATATTGAACTCCAGTTCTTTCACTTTTAAGTCGGCTGCTTTCACTTCCGTTTCATTGGCATATTGCTGACGAAGCTGTTCCAATTCCAACTTACCAGTATTGAAGTTCAATTCTGCCTGGCGCACCTTGTCTGTAGTTCCTGACCCCAAACTATCCAAATAGCGTTCATTACGAAGTTCTACCTCCATGCGGTTCAGCTTCATGGCCGAAATTTTCACTTGCATGGCAAGGTCACTCAGATAAGTATTGTTGTTTACCTTCAACTGCTCCAACTGATAACGTTTCATCTGTTCTTCATCCAGCAATTTATTATATTCCGTTTCCGTGCTCTGCAAGTCCAGCTTTAAGATGGGAGTACCTACATCCACACTATCACCACCCTTACGATACACTTCGATGATGCGGGTATTGATGGGCGAATTGATAATTTCTTCAAAAGCCGGAACCACTTTACCAGATGCGCTGACGCTCACTTCTATTGTTCCATTGTCAACTTCGGAAAATACTAAGTCCTTACGGTTAACACTACTCCGCATAAACGAAATGAGCACAGCTATACAAACGATGGCCACAACACCTATCGCACCGTATTTTATAAACTTCTTCTTGCGTTCTTTATCACGCACTTCTTTTGGGATTTCTCTGTCCATAATCTATTGTCGTTTTATTATTTTCATTTTCGTACCAAAGATTAAGCAACATCCATGCCAAAAACATAAACATCTGATTTTCAGATAACACCAAAAAAGAAAAGGTGTCCGATATCGAACACCTTGTACGTTTTTAAACGTCCGCCATCGGACATTATCACTAGCGCAAACGCAATATATCACCTACTTTGGGAGACGGATCTTCCGGCTTCATCTTGTTCATCTTATACAGGTTCTTCAAACGGATGCCGTATTTCTGAGAAACAGAATACATGGACTCACCACTACGAACCACATGAACAATATGTTCCTTATCTGCACGGCGATGTTTCTTATCCAAATAAATTATATCTCCGGGCTTCAGTTCATATCCTTTATAAAGGTCATTGTATTTTCTAAGTTTCCGCTGGCTGATATCAAATTCTGTAGAGAGTTTCTTGAATGTATCGCCCGGACGGACTACAATATACAGCAAATCATTCGCCAAGTATGGCTGATGGGGATTCGGAAATTCCTTCATCCACTTTATGCCATCTTTTGTATCATATTTATGCAGTTCATACAGCTCAATGATATCAATCAACCGATAAGCGTAACGGGGATCTGTGGCATAACCTGCTTTCTTCAGACCATGAGCCCATCCTTTATAATCGGTCATTTTCAATTTGAATAATGAAGCATAACGCGAACGTCCTTTCAGAAACTTCGAATGGTCTTCGTAAGAGTCACGCGGCTGCTTATAAGCACGAAAACATTCGTTACGGGCATCATCATCATGACGCACTGTGCGGCCTGTCCAGTCACCACCGCATTTTATGCCAAAATGGTTGTTCGACTTACGGGCCAGAGTACTTTTTCCTGCTCCGGACTCTAACAGCCCTTGGGCTAAAGTAATACTGGCAGGAATACGGTAACGCTTCATTTCGTCGATGGCAATATCCTTATATTTATGAATATATTCCTCGTACTGCCTATTACGGGTTTGCGCCTGCATTGTCAAACAACACCAGCTACAAAGCAGACTTATTAATATAAGATTTAGCGTATTCTTCATCTTCCTGGTTTAGAATTGTTCCAATATTTGTATTCGTTTCTCAATAGGCGGATGAGTAGCAAAAAGACCACTCAAGCCGCTTAAAGCACTTTTAGCCTGCTTCCCCGGATGCTGTATAAACAACTGTGCCACGTCTTCACGCTTCACTGCTTCTATATCAGGATCAGCAGAAATCTTGCGTAATGCACTTGCCAGTGCCAATGGATTCTTAGTCATCTCGGCAGAACCGGCATCAGCTAAATATTCCCGTTTACGGGAAATGGCAAACCGCATCAATATGGCAAAGAAATAACCAATAGCAGCAACCACCATAGCCAACAGTATAATCAGTATTGCGCCATTCCCTTTATCGTTCCGCCTACGGGTCAATGAGGAATAATAGACAGATCGCATGGCGATTTGGGCAATCATAGAGAAGATACCGACAAAGACAATAGAAATGATAAGTAACCTCACATCATGGTTACGGATGTGCGAAAGTTCATGGGCAATTACCGCCTCCAACTCCTCATCATTCAGTTTCTCAATAATTCCTTTGGAAAGGGTTACTGTATAACTATTCTTATTAATGCCACTGGCATACGCATTCAAAGAATCATCATCAATGATATTGATTTTCGGCATTGTCATTCCCTGGCTCATACATAAGTTTTCCACCAGATTATAAATACGTTTGTTTTCCTTACGCTCTAACGGACGGGCACCGGTAGCAGAGTTGATAATGGATGTATTGGCAAAGTAAGCTATCAAAAACCAAATGAGTACTCCCCCTATGACATAGGGTATGAGGTGTACAAACATGGATGTGGAGTAATCCATTAACAAGCCGGTATCCATGCTGTCATCTTTGTATGCCAACAAGTGCAATAGAAAACAGAACAAATAGGTGAGTCCTATGACAAGACAAGGGAATAAAAGTAACAAGAGCAGGGAACGGAAATTGTTCCTGCTCTGTTGGGTTTGTATACCAATGTATTGCATGGTTTATAAAATCAAATTTAGAATTTAATTTTAGGAGCTTCTTCCAAAGCAACACGCTGTTCTCCTAAATCAAACATTACTTCTTTATGGAAGCCAAACATACCTGCCATGATATTGGAAGGGAATGTTTCGACTGCATTATTATATTCTTTTGTAGCAGAATTGAAATAACGGCGTACAGAAGAAAGTTTATTTTCCAAATCAGCTATTTCTTCCTGCAATTGAAGGAAATTCTGGTTTGCTTTCAAGTCGGGATAAGCTTCCAATGTTATCTTCAATCCTGCCAAAGCAGAAGATAATGCATTTTCAGCTACAATTTTATCATCAATGGTCTTTGCACCAATCGCTCCATTACGGGCATTGATAACGCGCTCCAAAGTTTCTTTCTCGTGTGCAGCATATCCCTTCACTGTTTCTACTAACTGTGGGATTAAGTCATGACGCTGTTTCAATTGTACATCAATGTCTGCAAATGCGTTTTCGCGATTGTTACGCAGCTTCACTAATGAGTTATACATGGACACTAACCAAGCTATTACAATGACAGCTACTACTATTACAATAATCGTTACCATACTATTTATCGTTTTTATTTGTTGTATTAAAGATTACAAACATACACTTTTTATTCGGCTGTATGCAATCTTTTTATATAAATTACGTTTTTCATTCAAATTCCAATACTCCGAAGAAGTCCGGACGGTGAAAGTCAGGATTCTCTATCTTTATCGGATTCCATGATAAAAAATGTGGCGTTTGCAGCTCGTCTCCACATTTATAGAAATTAGCATTTATGCCCATTCCATCGAGATTTTTGATATTGTGTTTAAAAAATACGGAGTAAGGAATGAGTAATGCAACTTCCCATGTACATTCTCCGATTCGTTCTTCAAATGGTTGATTTCCTAAAGAAGACCAACGTTCTACTTGTTTTGTGATTTCCAGAGAAGCATGTTCCCGATTATTTCGTTCCGGTCCTGCCGCCAAAAGAACGGTTCCGATGCAATTACATTCCAGGTTATAGTAAATGCCATCATTGGCGGGAATGGAAAAGAACTCTACGCATGAGTCTGTCCATACGCTTCCATTATCCTCGCCATATTTAGCACGAACACTGGCTTCCGTCACTTTATAATGAAGCAATATCGCATCATTTGTATGGGCAATACGGAAAGCGACCTTCGGCTTATAAGGGTATGTTTGCCAATTTACAACATCAATCGGTTGGAATGCAATTCTCTTATCATCAAATAATGCCGATATATTTTGTGCATTCTTCACTGTTTCATTTAATTTCTGTACTTTCATAGTCTTTTTCCTTTTAAAAGATTAGATATTTCTGGTTTATCGTTGCAAACATACGAATTTTATTCGTCTTCATACAATCGTTTTCCTCGCTTTATTCGTACTTAGGAGAAAAATCTTCGTATCTTTGCTGCTAAGATGAAAACGCAGACTACTATAATACTATTGATAGGACTATTACTATCTTGCTGCACAAGTAAGACACACTATCCTAAAGCTATGATACAGGCAGAAGAATGTATCATAGAACACCCTGATAGTGCATTAGCTTATCTTTCTTCATTGGAAAAGGAGATTAAAGGTGAGCCGAAAGAAACGCAGATGTATTATTATTTATTGACGATTAAGGCTAAGGACAAACTGTATATACACCACACATCTGATTCATTGATAAAGATTGTTACCCAGTTTTATGAAAACTATGGTGATAGTGATAAGTTGATAGAATCTTATTACTACATGGGAAGCGTATATAGGGATATAAATGATGCTCCACGGGCGCTCAAAGCTTTTCAAGATGCTATAGATGCAAGTAAAAATGGTAAGCAATATGATATTTTAGCTCAAACATACGGGCAGATGGGCACTTTGTTTGCTTATCAAGGATTATACAACGAATCCTTACAATCTTATAGAGAGGCACTAAAATTCCATACTTTAATGAAGAAGCAATCAAAAGTAGCTATTGCTATACGCAATATAGCCCGAATCTATAATGTACAGAAAATGCAAGATAGTGCCCTATTTTATTATGATAAAGCATATAAATACATTTTAGAATCAGAGAACAATAAATTAGCTAATAGTCTTCTAGGAGAACTTGGTTGCGTTTATTATGATGTAGGAAAAATTGATTCTGCAAAAATAATGCTACAAAACGCAATAAAGGGTAATTTTGATATAAAAAATGCATTACTAAATTTAGGGATTCTATATAAAAATGCAGGGCAATTAGACTCTGCTCAATATTGTTTCAAGCAGACTCTCAATTTGGGAGATATTTATAAAAGACAATATGCGTACACTTACTTATCCCAAATAGAATTTAACAAAAAGAATTATCATAAAGCACTAGAATATATATACAAATCACAAAGTTTACGAGATTCTATTGACAAGATTACTCAAACAGAAGCAATTAATAAAATACAGAGTTTATATAACTATCAACATACAGAAAAAGAAAATAATCAACTAAGATTAAGCTATGAAAGTAAAAAAGCTCAAGTTTATAGACTCTTATTTACACTAATGTTATGTATTGTAATAAGTTTAGTCACTATTCTTTATATTGGAAAGAGAAAACAAAAAAGTATTGAACAAGAAAAGAAATTGAGACTACTTAAAGAACAACAGTACGCTTTAAGTTTAGAACATATCGAAGATAATCAGAAAAAAAATCGATAAATTAGAACAGCAACTACACGAAGCTACAGAAAATGATATCCTCAACAAAAAAATTATTCAATCTCAAAAAGAACAACTAGAACATATTAATAGCCAAGTTTTTGCAGTCCGCAATGAGCAAGAGTTATTGGAAATGACATTTAAACAATCTCCAATATACTTATTGTTCCATAAAATAGGTAACGATGAAACTATAAAAATAACAGAAAAAGAATGGCTGACTTTACAAATAGAAATAGATAAAACATACCATAATTTCACAGATCGCCTATATGCACTGTATCCACAACTTTCATTGTTAGAATTACGTATTTGTTATTTAATTAAAATCTCGATGCAAGTAAGAGATATTGCTCTATTACTCAATCGCTCCAAATCTGCAATATCCATTGGCCGTACCCGACTTTATAAAAAGATACATGGAACAGAAGGAACTGTTGAAATGATGGACCAGTTTATCATGAATTTATAAATATAGCTCATTGTAAACGAAATGTAAACGGTTTTATTGCATAATATTAGGGGATGCAGTGTATATTTGCCGCCAAACTAAAACATAAAAGTGCAATGAAACTAAAAGGATTTATTTTAAGTTTAGTGTGCCTCACATTAATACCTATCAGTACTTCTGCTATCGAGATAACAATCAAGAATTGGGGAGAAGCAGATGACCGTTCTGTTATTTCTTCAGAACCAGTATTATCACAAGATGAAGATGCCATCTACATCTATTCAAGAAAACAGTTGGATAATCTTTCGATTGAAATCAAAGACTTATCTGGAAACGTAGTATATTCTACAGTAGTAACAATTCCTGCTGGAACAGAATATCCTACCTCTATTACATCACTCCCGGAAGGAGAATACCTTTTCACTATAACTAAAGGTCGTAGCTATATTGTAGGATATTTCACTAAATAATATTTATAAAATCTAGTTCATCAGTTTTTTTAACCTTAACCTTCTATTCTTTCTTAGTGGCTGTCCGCAAACAGCAGCCACTAAGAGAATAGAACTATGAAACTTTATTTCTTGGCATGGCTTTGAGCAACACGTCTTTTACCATCATGTTGTCCTTTAGCACCTTGCCTCTTGTTCATCTCCTTACGAAACTTATCACCATTCCGCTTTTCCATATTATACATTTTCTGAATCTGCTTAGGAGAAAGAAACTTGCGGAATTCATTATAATACTTTTCACGAATATCCAGCATCTTTCTGCTTTGAGCAAAACGAGCCTTGATTGCTTGTTCCACCTCTGCATCTGTAGGAACCGGTTTCGGAGCCTGCTTGTCCGCAGTAGTCTTATTTTCGGTTTTCTTACGAGCATTCATCATACGCGTGGCACTCATCTCCTCCATATACTTCTTGTAAACAGGAGTAAACTTTGCTGCCGTTGCATCATCCAGTGCCAATCCTTTTATAATCTGATTACACTGCATTTCCTGCATTTGTTCTTTAGTAAATTGCCTTCTCTGTGGTCTTGCATCATTCTTTTCCTGTGCAAAAAGAGCCACCTGGCTTCCTATAAAAATGGCTACCAATACCATTAAAAACTTTCTTGTCTTCATAATTTTGTTGTTTTAGTAATTAATCAATTTATAAATATATCATTATCTGATAATTCCACCCATTCTGCCAATTCTTCATCCGTCATGGACTCAATATATTGATCCATTACATCCGAATAAGAATAGTCTAAATCCGTAGATACGATAAGCGAAGTGGCAGACAACTGTTCTACCTCCGGTTGTGATGCCGGGAAGAAAATGACTCCCAATAAAACAGCCGCAGCAGCAAGAGTAGCCGAAATAATAAGTTTCATCCGATGCTGCTTCTTTCGCTTTCCGCCCTGCGCACGCTCCATTACCTGCTCCTGCACCTTTTCAAAGAAACCATCGGGAGTGCGATAAGGCATCTGCTTTCCAACATTCTTAAAATCAAAGTCTTTTTCTACCATATCTTTAATTATTTATCATATACTCTTTTATTTTCTCTTTCGCATAGTGATAATTCACTTTCAGCGTATCTACTTTCGTCTCCGTTATCCGGCTTATTTCATCATACTCCAACTCATCATAATATCGGAGATTGAAAACTACCCGTTGCTTCTCGGGAAGCATCAGGATTGCTTGCTGAAATTTCACAGCCATCTCATTCTCATAATCCACATAGTCAGATGCCATCAGCTTACCCATCAGTTCTTCCTGCACTTCTTCTGCCGAAATAGCTTGCTCCTTACGTGTATTCAAGAATCGAAGGCACTCATTGGTTGCTATCCTATAAATCCACGTACTCAGCGAACTTTCTTCCCTGAATTGACCCAAATGGCGGAAAATGCGAATAAAGACTTCTTGAAGAATATCTTCTGCATCTTCGTGTGACACAACCAACCTACGGATATGCCAATATATCGGTTGTTGAAAACTATCCATCAACAGTTTGAACCCTCGTTCCAAACTGGAAGCACAAGCCTCCCGGATTTTATCTTCGTTTATCATCTATTCTTCAATTATTTATAGGTTAGAACCTTCAAATAGGAGGAAGTTAAAACAGGGGGATCGGATTTTGCATTAATTAATCTTCCGGTTAAAATAAATTGAATCTAACAGCAAATGGTAGGGAAATCCCTAAAAATAAATAGGGGAAAAGATAGATGAATATACTTTTTCCTGACTTACCTTTGTCTCAAACAAAAAACACAAAGATATGAGAAGATTAAGACAAACTGTATTAGCGTTAGCACTAGGCGCCATGATCTGTAGTTGTGGAAGTGGATTAACCCTGCAAGGCAGTAATACCTTTATGAAAATAAAACCGGGTATGGCTCAGGCAGAAGTGACCGAGATTTTGGGAAAGCCGACTTATCATCGTTTTGATGAAGGAGGAGAGCAATGGGAATACCAGAAAGTACATGCCCTGACCGGTGAAGAAACAAGAATTATCATTAACTTCACAGATGGATATGTAAGTAGCATGGATAGTTTTGACGGTTCACAACCTGCAATGCCGCCCGTTGCGGTATGTCCTCCTGCCGAAGTCATTACGATAGAGCCACCCAGACGCCCGAACCATCCGGACAATCACAGACCAAGGCACAGACCGATGAGTGCACAGAATTTTGATAACCTATATAATAAGGTAAAGAGAAAACCATTCAAAGATGACCAAATGGAACTGCTGTCAGTGGGAGTAGCCAACGGTTATTTCACTTGCAACCAATGTGCCCGCCTTATGTCTATCTTCACTTGGGATGATGAAAAGATGAAGGTCTTAAAAATGATGTCTGAACGCCTCGTGGACAGAGAAAATGGTGAAGAAATAGTCAAGAAGTTCGATTCTCTATTCAAACAAGATGATGCAAAAAAGATATTAGGCATATCCGGTAGATGGTAATATGCATCCAAGAACAACACAAAAAACACAATATTATGAGAAGATTACAACAAATGTTATTCACCTTGGCTATCAGCATGATGCTGGGTAGTTGCGTCACTTTGGGAGAAACCACCAGTGATAAGGCTTTTAAGATACAAAGAGGTATGACGAAAGAAGAAGCCGGTCGGATTCTTGGCAAACCGAACTTCAGGCGATTTGATGGTAATTTGGAGCAATGGGAATATCAAAGTGGCGGATTAGGCAGTTATCGCCAATACCTGATCGTGGAATTTAAAGATGATGTGGTAAAGAGTATGGATTCCTACAATGAAATATCCAAAGGTTCTTCTGTGGGAAATTTAAATTCTCATAAGGTATCACTAAGCGTGATCGGTTCTGTAGATGATAATGAATTTGATGAGGTTTATCACGAGGTAAAGAACTCGGTATTTAAAGAATCGACATTGGAGCGATCTATCAGGGACAAGAAGTTCAGTTGTGCACAGTGCCTTCAGTTGATGTCACTTTACACTTTTGATGATGATAAGTTGAAAATGCTGAAAGTATTGAAAGGGCATATAGCTGATACGATAAATTATGATGATATTGTAAATTCTCTGGATTTCATTTCGAGCAAGGATAAGGCTAGGGAGATATTGGGAATATCTAAATAATGGGGATAGCATAAAGATGACAATAGTCGGAAGTAACTTCATCGCCTCTTGAGACACTCTTTCTACACATCTCCGTTAACATTTACCGTAATGCTGTTATCCTCCCGTAGGGGCGGACCCGTGTGTCCGCCCGAAAGCATAAAGTGAACTATTTTCGGGCAGACACATGGGTCTGCCCCTACGGGAAATGTTAACAAGATTTGTAGAAAAAGAGCTCTCAAGAGAGGATAAAGTTACTTCTGTTTTCTTACAGTAAACAGTTATCTATTCGGCGTCTCCCAAACTTTTGTCTCATCGCATCGGATATCCAGAACCTGATCCCCACATCTCATCTTGAAATCCCCTTCTTCCAATCTCCACTTTCCATCATAACCAACAAAAGCCAAGTCACTGCCTTTCAACTTCATAGTAACAGTCTTTGTCTCCCCCGGCTGCAAATCCACCTTTTCAAAATTGCGCAAACGGATATTATCCGGAGCAGTACTAGCCACCAAATCACTGGAATAAAGCAATACACTCTCCTTGCCTGCCACTTTCCCCGTATTGGTTACATCGACGGTAAACACCATCTCATCATCTGCTTTAAAACTAGATTGACTAACCTTTAAATGACTGTATCTATAAGTGGTATAACTCATTCCAAAACCGAAAGGCCACTGCGTATCCATTACAGCATCATAATTATAATTACCTCCCATCTGCCCCATATTCTCACAAGTCTTATAATCATAAGTAGCCAGTGAATTGATGAGATGAGGATAAGTAAACGGCAACTTTCCACTGAAATTAGCATCACCCGCCAACAAATTGGCCAATGCATCCGCCCCATAGTTGCTTGGAAGCATGATATGAACAATAGCTTTTGCCAAAGGAACAATATCATTGATAATGCGCGGACGACCTTCATTCAAGACAAGCAGAATAGGCTTGCCCGTTTCAGCCAAAGCCTTCACCAGATTCTTTTGGTGGATAGACAAATTCAGATCCGTCAAGTTACCCGGTGTCTCGCAATAAGAATTTTCACCGATACAGGCTATAATCACATCTGCATTGGTGGCAGCACTCACTGCCTTATCTATCTGTGGTTCGTTTTCCTCCCACCAAAGACTCTTTCCGTCGGTTTTGTAAGTCACCCCCGGTTCATAAATCACATTCTCTTTACCATACTTATTGCAAAGAGCCTCATAAATGGTATGATAAGCCTGTGCATGCTCATCGGCTTTATCCCCCTGCCATGAATAAGACCATCCCCCATTGAGGCAACGCATAGAGTTCGCATTCGGTCCGGTCAGCAAAATTTTCTTTCCTTTAGCTAGAGGAAGCAGGTTATCTTCATTCTTCAGCAACACTTCCGATTCCTCTGCCGCCTGCAAAGCTGCTTGGGCAAACTCGGGAGAAGCAAATTTATCATACTTCTTGCTATCCCAATAAGGATTTTCAAACAACCCCAAACGATACTTCAGACGAAGGACACGAGCCACAGCATCATCAATACGAGACATGGGCACCTCCCCTTCTTCCACCAATTCCTTTAAATAGGTACAGAAACTTACTTCATAGGGAACCATAGACATATCAATACCTGCATTGATGGCTATCTTGATCGCCTCTTTCTTGGTAGCGGCAATGTGGTCGCGGACACAGAGATTGTTGATATCTGCCCAGTCGGTCACAATCATACCGTCCCAGTTCAGGTCTTCTTTCACCCATCCGGTCAGCAACTCCTTGTTGGCATGGAAAGGAAGTCCGTTATCCACCCCCGAATTAACCATCAGAGACAGGGCACCCGCCTTAAGGGAAGCCAAAAAAGGAGCAAAATGCTTTTCGCGCAAATCTGCTTTGGAGATAGAGGACGGAGTGCGGTCTTTTCCCGACACCGGAACGCCATATCCCATAAAATGCTTGATGCAAGCGGCCACATTGTTCTCACCAATATGGTTCGGATCTGTCCCTTGAAATGCCTTCACCATTTGCACTGCCATCTCGGCATTTACATAGCAATCTTCACCAAAGCTCTCCCACATACGGGGCCAACGGGGATCGCGCCCCAAATCCATGACCGGAGCATACGTCCAGGGAATGCATCCGGCTTTGGTTTCATAGGCAGAGACTTCCGCACTTTTGCGTGCCAGTTCGCGGTTAAAGGAAGCAGCAATGTTGATGCTTTGCGGAAACAGAGTGCCATCCAGCGTGTAGGTGGTTCCATGAATCTGGTCTACACCATATATACAAGGTATGCCGATTTCTTTCATCGACTTGTCCTGAATCTGTTTGATCAATTCCGCCCATTTCTCTTTCTTCTGAGCCACACTTAAAGGTACATTCAGAATAGAACCCACTTTGTATTTACCGATCACGGTATCCAGCATAGCTTCACTCAGCCGGCAACCGTCTTTACTGGCAGGAAAATCGGTTATCACGTCAATCGTGATTTCACACATTTGTCCTATTTTCTCATCTAAAGTCATTTTCTGAAGCCATGTGGCTATGTTGGCTTCTATCCGAGGATCGGAAGGAATAGCCGGAGCAGCTTTTTGTGCTGACACTGAGAATAATATCCCCATACATAAGAAAGAAGAAAGTAGTAATCTTTTCATGGTAATTCTTAGTTTTACTGTTTTTCATATCATCTATGGAAGACAAAAGTAATTAAGAATAAAGAGAAATCAAAGCATGAATTTAGAAAAGAAACATTTGGATATTAAAAACAAAACATTACATTTGCAAGAAAACAAATGAGTACCTACCATGAAACAAATCAAACTGGAAATAAATATAGAAGCACGTCACTATGACGAACTGGCAGAAGAAGACCGCCAGCTGATAGATGCCGCACGCGAGGCAACGCAAAGAAGTTATGCACCCTATTCGCATTTCTCCGTAGGAGCTGCCGCACTATTGGAAAATGGCATGGTAGTAACAGGTACGAATCAAGAGAATGCCGCCTATCCTTCCGGACTGTGTGCAGAACGCACCACCTTGTTTTATGCCAACTCCCAATATCCGGACCAGGCAGTAAAAACACTGGCCATTGCCGCACGCACGGAAAGTGACTTTCTGGATACCCCTATCCCCCCTTGCGGAGCTTGCCGGCAGGTATTGCTGGAAACAGAGAAACGATACGGAAAGCCCATGCGGATTCTACTTTATAGCAAATCGGATATTTATATATTAGAAGGCGTTGGCGGACTTTTGCCTTTATCTTTTGATGGAGACTATCTGATGTAATAATTTGCTAATGTGCCAATTACCATGCAAACATAGCGCAGTACATTGGCATATTAGCAAATTGATTCATTATTTTCAGTATTGCAAGATAAAACTCTCAGCCACTTTCAGGAAACGTTCATGACCTTTTTCATTCAAATGTGCCGTATCTGTATTGTTCTTGCTTTTCTGAAAATAGATTTTCCTGAAATGATCATCGCCCGCATAAATGCCTCCTTTTCGGGCACTATCAAAAATAGGAATACTATAATTCCCGCAGACCTCAATCATGGCATTCACTACCTTTTCAGCGTCACTCCCCTTAAAGTCTTTGCAATTCCAACGGGTAAAGAAAAAAATCTTAGCAGTAGGGTACTTGGCGATGAGCCCTTCACACAGCATTGCCAGTCTTTCTTTAAAGATATCAATGCCACCAATTGAATCCAATTTAAAACCGTCATTGTGACCACCTACCACAAGAACATAGTCTAAACTATCCGGCATCTCCTTATATCTTAAATACATCGCTTCCCCCCATCGAGGACTACTATAAGCAATGCTGCTACCGTTCTTGCCATAATTAAAATATTCCATACCGTGCTTTTTGGCAAATTTATAATGCCAAGTGTTCTCAACAGGTTCTTTGTGGTTCTTCACATAACTATCTCCGATAATTCCCAAGCGTTTCCCTCTCAATTCATCCTTCTGAGCGGTAGTCCCTTTGATGATTCGCTCCAACTGCTCATACATCTGCTTTCCCAAATACTCTGCCGAATGTGCTGTGAAATGCAGTTTGTCACCCAACAGTTCAGCACCCGACATATCTATCAGATGCATATCAGGATCTTCAGCGGCCAAACGCTTCATCGCATCTTCCACTTCCTGACTAAAGTTTTTATTGCTTCGGGCGACAGTACCGAAAACAAAAGGCAAACGTGAATAATCCTTCCCTGTTTTTTCTGTCAGATGCGCACGTACATAGGCCACCACCGCTTTCAGGTTATTATAATAGTCTTTACTCTTTGCATAGTCGCTCTCTCCTTGATGCCAAAGAAATGCATCGATCTGATATCCATCTTTCAGTCGGGAAAGAGTCCTGTCAATACATACGTCTATCTCTTGAATAAAAGAGAGTAACAAGGAGTTCCCTCCTTCAGAAGTAGCCTTTGTTTGTGCCAGCCATTCAGGATTTGCAGACCAGAAACGTCCCTTGGGAACATTATAATCCGGCGCAACGGATGTTCCTCCAACCGCCCATTTAACAACATAAAACTTTTCCTGCAACAACTGTTCCAACCAATAGTACGTCACCGCATCAAAAGCCCACATATTACTTTTTCCGCTACGCATGGCGCGAGGCCAAAAAGGCACAAATCTTCCTTCGGCATCATTCTGTGCAATCTGACAATAACGATAAGCACCTTCGGCATATCCTGCCGTATCCGTAGCCAAAGCCTTAATATATGCCGGCAAATCTTCATTGGGTGTCCGCCCGTCCGTATTAGATTGTCCGGCAGTGATAATAATATGGGTAGGGCTGGAAGCTGCCATATTCAAACTCACAGTAGCAAAGATAAAAATCAGAATCAAGTTTTTCATGAGTATCATCTTACATTGTTATTTTATTGATGCAAAAATAACACAAAACGCAATATAAATACATGGAAAATCATTCATTTACATAGATTTTTATATTCATCGCCTCATAGGCGTTAACTTTAAGGTTGTATAGCACGGACTCCCCCTTTCGAAGCCACTCAGTGAACCAAGTTAACGCTTAAATTCCTTCAAAAGCTTCATTTGCCTGTAGCACGTTGTTTATCAGCGCATTACCATGAACAATTCGTATCTGATTCCTTCATGAATGGTTCAGCTTTCAAATAGTTCGCAGAAGGTGGGTTTCACTTTCCCTGTTCGCGGCTCACCAGCATGGGGGCTATGGCGTTGGCGCAACGGTCCATGCCATTTGGCGGCTACGCCCAGCATCCAGTGGTGGAAACAGTTTATCCAAAAGCTCTTTTTTGAAACACGTTGTGCCAGTGGAGTCACTCGGTCCTTGCCGCCCCATTCGGGAAGGGTATCCATATAAGATAGTAGTGGGTGGTAATCCGGTATTTGTTCTGAGTTGACCAGTCGGGACACATCCTTGTCCCAGCAGTTGATGTGGCGGGTGCGTGCTTCCATGCACAGGCTGTTCAGTATGCGTTGGCTTATCACCTTATATACAGTGTTTTCTCTTTTTTGCGGTATTCCGTTTGTTCTGTCAGCACGTTGAAACGAAAGTCATAGCATGCTAGTAAGAACTGCTCAAGTTATTCTTGTTCTTTGTTTATGTTTCCATTCTTGTCTATTGATAATGAGGTGTATAGCTCTTTTTTAGGCTCATTCTGTACTACATTTTCTACTGCCAGTCTTTTTATCAATTTGTTTAATAATTTTCCATTCATTTTCTTTTGTTTATTGGTTTCTAATATGACAAAGGTAATATATGAAATGGCGATTTACAAGCTCTTACGGCGTGTTTAGAAGGAAAAGTGATTAAGCATCAATGTCTGGGAGATTATTCTTTTTTGTCTTGTCAATGTTGTGTTTTTATCCTTTCGTTATTATCGTTTCACTAGAGTGATGAGTTATGATCACTTATGTAATGAGAAGTAATCACTTTAGTGATGCATTCTCATTACCTTATTGAAACGATAATAATGAACGGACGAAAAACCGATTTCGACAGGGAGAAAAACAGATAAAGACAGGGGGGAAGGTTTATTGTAATGTGGTTGAAGATGGAGTGAGGGAATGAAGTGGCTGCATACGGGGGACGCACCTGTTTGGATAAGGATAAAAAGATGGGGCTAAGACTGGGATTTGCGTGAAATGATTATCAAGAATGATTCATTTTATGAAGGAGTCGGGATAAAATTGTTCATGATAACTATTTTATAACCAGCATATTACTAGTTAATGAAGGATTTGACACATAAACGTTAACTTTAAGATAGTATAGCGCAGCTTCCCACCTTTGAGAGTACTCTTTCTGCACATCTCCGTTAACATTTACCGTAGGGGCAGGGTCTGCCTGCCCGAATACACAAAGCGAACTGTTTCCGGGCGGGCAAACCCCGCCCCTACAGTGGATGAAAGCGTTACTGAAAATGTTAACGGAGATGTGTAGAAAGAGTAGCTTTTGAAGAGGGAGGCTGCGCTATACTATAAAGTCAACGCCTATGGATTCATCACTTCATTTAGAATAAAAACCGTCTCTCAACCACAAAGAGCCGAAAAGAAAAGAGAGCCACAGGAACAATTGCTCCAAATAGCTCTCTTTTTATAGTTTATCTATTGCTTGATTATTTATTATCGCCGTACATGCGGGCACGCATCTCCTTGATATGCTCGGAACTGATGTACTCATCATATTCCATCATCTTGTCAATGATGCCATTCGGAGTCAATTCAATGATACGGTTGGCAACGGTTTCAATGAATTCGTGGTCATGAGACGAGAATAATACGTTTCCTTTATAAGACTTCAGGTTGTTATTGAACGCCTGGATAGATTCCAAGTCCAAATGGTTGGTAGGAGTATCCAGAATGAGGCAGTTTGCATTACGCAACTGCATGCGGGCAATCATACAACGCATCTTTTCACCTCCCGAAAGTACGTTTACTTTCTTCAACACCTCCTCACCGGAGAACAACATGCGTCCCAGGAAGCCTTTCATATATACTTCATTGCCTTCACCAAACTGGCTCAACCAGTCCACCAGGTTCAAATCGCTCTCAAAGAACTTGGTATTATCTACCGGAAGGTATGCCGTAGTAATGGTAACACCCCAGGCAAATTTGCCCGCCTGTGGCTTGCGATTCTCATTAATGATTTCGAAAAGAGCAGTCATGGCACGGGGGTCACGGCTCAGGAATACAATCTTGTCCCCTTTCTCTACGTTGAAGTTGACATCATTGAACAACACGATGCCATCTTCCGTCTCGGCACGCAAGCCCGAAACTTCCAGAATCTGATTGCCTGGTTCGCGATCGGGAGTAAAGATGATACCCGGATACTTGCGGGAAGAAGGTTTGATTTCGTCCACATTCAGTTTCTCCAACATCTTCTTACGGCTGGTAGTCTGCTTGCTCTTAGCCACATTGGCACTAAAGCGGCGGATAAATTCTTCCAGTTCTTTCTTCTTTTCTTCAGCCTTCGCCTTCTGGTTCTGCTGCTGGCGGAGTGCCAACTGGCTTGATTCATACCAGAAAGTATAGTTACCGGCAAACATATTTACTTTGCCGAAGTCAATATCGACGGTGTGTGTACAAACCGAGTCCAGGAAGTGACGGTCGTGGCTCACCACCAGCACCGTGTGCTCAAAGTTGGAAAGATATTCTTCCAGCCACATCACCGTGTCCATATCCAAGTCATTGGTAGGCTCATCCAGCAGCAAGTTATCGGGATTTCCATAAAGTGCCTGTGCCAACATGACACGCACCTTTTCCTTACCACTCAGGTCGCCCATCAGCAGATAGTGCTTATCTTCCTTTATGCCCAGCCCGCTCAGCAAAGAAGCGGCATCGCTCTCTGCATTCCAGCCGTCCAGCTCGGCAAACTTTTCTTCCAGCTCGGAAACTTTCAAGCCATCTTCGTCCGTAAAGTCGGTCTTGGCATACAGTTCTTCACGTTGCTTCATGATGTCCCACAACACCGTGTGTCCCATCATCACCGTGTCCATTACGGTGTGTTCGTCCCACTTAAAGTGGTCCTGGCTCAACACAGAAAGACGCTCGCCCGGTCCCAACGTTACCGACCCTTTAGTCGGTTCCAACTCACCCGAAATCGCTTTCAGGAAAGTAGATTTTCCGGCGCCGTTTGCACCGATAACCCCGTAAATATTTCCGTTTGTAAACTTCATATTTACGTCATTATACAACACTCTTTTACCAAACTGAATGGCTAGGTTTGAAACTGTAATCATCCTATTATATACCTTATTTTATATGTTATTCCTTATTTTGAGGTTGCAAAGGTAGGCATTTTAATTCAGAAAAGTATGCCAGTGTGACAGAATTTCCGTACTTTTGCAAAATTATTAGTCCGGGGAAACAACTAGGCACGAAATTTGTTAGCAATGAATTAACCTAAAAACCCTGACGATTATGAGTAAGAATAAGAAAAACAAAAAGTATAATAAGAATATGAACCCAACAGAGAATAACCAACCTCAGGATGAGGAAGTTTTGAAAAATCAAGAAGCGGCAGAAGCGGCTATTGATGAAGAAACTCAGCAGGAAGCGGCAGAGGAGCAAAATGCTGACGAGAAGTTGAACAAGGAATTGGCAGAAGCTCAAAAGACCATAGAAGATCAGCATGACAAATATCTGCGTCTCTCTGCCGAGTTTGACAACTATCGCAAACGTACCATGAAGGAGAAAGCGGAATTGATTAAAAACGGTGGTGAAAAGACCATCTCGGCTATTCTTCCTATTTTGGACGATTTGGAACGGGCAGTGAAGACCTCGGAAACTTCGGATGATGTAAAGGCAATGCGTGAAGGCATTGAACTGATATACAACAAATTCCTGAAAGTTCTGACCCAGGAAGGCTTGCAGAAGATAGAAACCGACGGACAGGAGTTCAATACGGACTATCACGAAGCCATTGCACTGGTACCGGCACCCACAGAAGCACAGAAGGGAAAGATTCTGGATTGTGTGCAGACCGGTTACACCCTGAACGACAAAGTAATACGCCACGCCAAAGTAGTCGTGGCTCAATAAAAATAGTATCATAAACACATGGCAAAAAGAGACTATTACGAAGTGCTGGAAGTGGAAAAGACAGCCACTATTGACGTTATAAAGAAAGCATATCGCAAGAAAGCAATACAGTATCACCCCGACAAGAATCCGGGCGATAAGGAGGCAGAAGAAAAATTCAAGGAGGCTGCCGAGGCATACGATGTATTGAGCAATCCGGACAAACGTGCCCGTTATGACCAATTCGGACATGCAGGCATGGGCGGAGCTGCCGGTGGCGGTTTTGAAGGATTCGGCCAAGGTATGTCTATGGATGATATTTTCTCTATGTTCGGCGATATATTCGGCGGACGTGGAGGAGGTTTCGGAGGCGGCTTCGGTTTTGGCGGAGGCGGCGGACGGTCTTCGCAGCGTAAGTTCCGCGGATCGGACTTGCGTGTAAAGGTGAAGCTGAATCTGAAAGACATTTCTACGGGAGTAGAAAAGAAGTTCAAGCTGAAAAAGTACGTGAAGTGCGACCATTGCCATGGTTCGGGCGCCGAAGGAGAGGGAGGAACAGAAACGTGTCCTACCTGTCACGGAACGGGAAGTATTACCCGCACCCAACAGAGCATCTTCGGGATGGTACAATCACAAAGCGTATGTCCGCAGTGTAACGGTGAAGGAAAGATCATCAAGAATAAATGTAAGGTTTGTTCGGGTGAAGGAATTGTATATGGCGAAGAAGTGGTAGAGGTTAAGATCCCTGCCGGAGTAGCCGAAGGGATGCAACTTACGGTCAATGGTAGAGGAAATATGGGCAAGCATAACGGAGTACCCGGTGATTTGCTTGTAATCATTGAAGAAGAAGCGCATCCGGAATTGGTACGCGATGAGAATGACTTGATTTACAATCTGTTGCTCAGTGTCCCCACTGCCGCCCTAGGCGGTGTGGCAGAGATACCGACCATTGATGGTAAAGTAAAAGTTAAAATAGATCCGGGTACACAGCCGGGCAAGGTTTTGCGTCTGCGCGGTAAAGGGTTGCCTAATGTAAACAGTTATGGATACAGTAGCGGCACAGGGGACTTATTGGTTAATGTAAGTGTGTATGTTCCCGAAACTTTGAGCAAGGACGAAAAGCAAGCTATGGAGAAGATGCAGGAATCGGATAATTTCCAGCCGAATATGAGCGTTAAGGAAAAGATATTCAAGAAGTTCAAGAATTTCTTTGACTAATTCCGGTTCATGCACAAGGCAAAACCATTCACTGTAGGGGCGGATTGAATCCGCCCGAATACATTATCCTTAGTATTATCGGGCAGATTCAATCTGCCCCTACAGCTAATAAACAGGACTATCCTACGGTGAATAACAACATTTATGTAATTATGAATTACGAAGAAACACTCGACTATTTATACAATAGCGCCCCCCTATTCCAGCAGATAGGAAAAGATGCCTACAAAGAAGGATTGGAAAATACATACCTCCTGGATGAGCATTTCAATCATCCCCATCGTAACTTCCGCACCATCCACGTAGCAGGCACCAATGGAAAAGGCTCTTGCTCCCACACCTTGGCAGCCATCCTTCAATCCGCCGGATACAAAACCGGACTATACACCTCTCCTCACTTGATAGATTTCCGTGAACGAATCCGAATCAATGGAACACCTGTCCCTAAAGACTTTGTGGTAGACTTTGTAGCCCGGCACCGTGATTTCTTCGAACCCTTGCACCCTTCCTTCTTTGAACTGACCACTGCCATGGCTTTCCATTACTTTGCCCAAGAGCAAGTAGACGTAGCCATTATAGAAGTGGGACTGGGAGGACGGTTGGACTGCACAAACATCATTCATCCGGAACTTTGTATCATTACCAATATCAGCTTTGACCACGTACAGTTCTTAGGAAACACGCTGGAAAAGATAGCCGGAGAGAAAGCCGGAATCATCAAAGAAGGCATCCCCGTGATTATCGGAGAAACGACTCCCGAAACAAAACCGGTCTTTATAGCCCGCGCCAAAGAAGTAAATGCCCCGATTATATTTTCAGAAGAAGAACAGTTGTTGCACGATTCCAGTGTAAACGAAAAAGGAAAGCGCATCTACCAGACTGCCGACTATAAGAATCTGGAAGGTGAACTGGGAGGACTTTGCCAATTAAAGAACACAAATACCTTACTATCCGCCATCCGCAGGCTGAAACAAATGGGTTGCCAATTTACGGAACAAGATGTACGCAAAGGCTTCTCACAAGTATGTGAACTGACCGGATTAATGGGAAGATGGCAGAAATTGGAGGACTCCCCTGCTTTAGTTTGCGACACCGGACACAATGTGGGAGGCATCTCCTACATAGTGGAACAATTAGAACATCAGAAATATCAACAGCTTCATATTGTCATGGGCATGGTAAATGACAAGGATATCAACGGAGTATTGGCCATGCTCCCCAAGAATGCTGTTTACTATTTTACCAAAGCAAGTGTAAAGCGCGCCTTACCCGAAGAAGAACTTCAAAGCTTGGCCCGCCCATACGGTTTGCAAGGGAAGTCCTACCCTGACGTACAGACAGCCGTTGCCGCCGCCCGGGAAGCGGCTAACAAAAATGACTTTATTTTTGTTGGCGGAAGCAGCTTTATAGTGGCTGATTTATTAAAATTTCACGTTTAAAGACTTCACTTTTCTACAAAAAGTTTGGGAATACCGAAGAAAATCTTTTTATTTGCATATAGTTTTATATTAATAAAAAGATTTTTGATAACATGATAAACACATCTACTTCCGATGAGAATTTATGCGGCCTGAAACGGGCCGATTTTCAGAAAACAGTGAACGGGAAACAAACGGACCTTTTCATACTGAAAAACGAGAACGGAGCTGAAATAGCTGTCACTAACTATGGTGGTGCGGTATTAGCCATCATGGTTCCGGATAAAAACGGTAAATATGCCAATGTCATTCAGGGACATGATAGTATAGACCACGTAATAAACAGTCACGAACCTTTCCTCAGCACTCTTATCGGTCGTTACGGAAACCGAATCGCAGGAGGCAAATTCATATTGGAAGGAAAAGAATACTCGCTGACAATCAATAACGGACCTAACTCGCTGCACGGCGGACCAACCGGTTTTCATGCCCGCGTATGGGATGCAGAGCAAAACGGACAAAGCCTGAAATTGCATTATTTATCAGAAGACGGTGAAGAGGGCTTCCCCGGTAATTTGGATGTTACGGTAATATACACGTTGACCAATCAAAATGAATTTATCATTACCTACCATGCCACTACCGACAAAACAACCCTCGTAAACCTTACCCATCACGGTTTCTTCAGTCTTTCGGGCATCGCCAATCCTACGGCAACCGTCGAAAATAACATCGTAACAATCAATGCTGACTTCTATACTCCAATGGATAATGTATCTATCCCTACCGGCGAAATAGCCAAAGTAGAAGGTACACCGATGGACTTCCGCACTCCTCACACAGTAGGCAGCCGAATCAATGACAAGTTTGAACAGTTGGAATTTGGCGCAGGCTATGACCATTGCTACGTGCTGAACAAACGCGAACAAGGTACATTGAGCTTTGCAGCCAAATGCGTGGAACCGGAAAGCGGCCGCACCATGGAAGTGTACACCACAGAACCCGGAGTACAAGTATATACAGCCAACTGGCACAACGGCTTTGAAGGTGCTCACGGAGCAACTTTCCCGGCAAGAAGCGCCATTTGTTTCGAAGCTCAGCACTTCCCCGATACACCCAATAAAGGACATTTCCCTTCTTGCGTGTTGCGCCCGGGAGAAGCTTACCATCAGGTAACAACCTACAAATTCGGCGTAGAAAAATAACATCATGAAATAACCTAATTTATAAACTTATAATTTTTTCAAAACCATGAATCAACAAAAACAGAACGGTAATATCATCGCTATCATTACAATGTTCTTCCTTTTCGCGATGATTTCCTTCGTTACAAATTTAGCAGCGCCTTTCGGCACTATATGGAAAAACCAATATGCAGGTGCAAACACCCTGGGTATGATGGGAAATATGATGAACTTCCTTGCCTATCTGTTTATGGGTATTCCATCAGGTAACATGCTTGTTAAAATCGGTTATAAGAAGACTGCCCTGATTGCCATGGCTGTCGGTTTTATCGGCTTGTTTATCCAATATTTATCCAGCTTGTTCGGTGCAGACATCGATGTATTCAATTTGGGTGAATATGCCATTAAGATGAACTTCATCGTCTATCTGCTCGGTGCATTTATCTGCGGTTTCTGCGTATGTATGCTGAACACTGTAGTAAACCCCATGTTGAACCTTCTAGGTGGTGGCGGTAACAAAGGTAACCAGCTTATTCAGGCAGGTGGCGCTTTGAACTCATTATCAGGAACTTTGACTCCGTTGTTCGTAGGTGCGCTGATCGGTTCTGTAACTGCCCAGACTGCTATGTCGGATGTTGCTCCTTTGCTGTTCATCGCCATGGGTGTATTCGTTGCTGCATTTATCGCTCTTTCATTCATCGCTATCCCCGAGCCTCATCTTAGAAAAGCAGGTCACGAAAAAGAAAAATTCTCTCACAGCCCTTGGAACTTCCGTCATACTTTATTAGGTGTTATCGGTATCTTTGTATATGTAGGTATTGAAATCGGTATTCCGGGTACATTGAACTTCTACCTTGCCGATCCTAGCGAAAAGGGAGCCGGACTGGTTGCCAACGGAGCTGCCATCGGTGGTGCTATCGCTGCTATTTATTGGTTGCTGATGCTGGTAGGACGTTCTGCCAGTAGCGTTATCAGTGGCAAAGTGGCTACACGTACTCAGTTGATCGTAGTTTCTGCAACAGCTATCTTCTTTATATTAATCGCTATCTTCACCCCGAAAGAAATTACAGTTTCAATGCCGGGATATAGTGTAGAAAACGGTTTTGAGATGGCATCCGTACCTGTCAGCGCATTGTTCCTGGTACTTTGCGGTTTGTGTACTTCCATCATGTGGGGTGGTATCTTCAATCTGGCAGTAGAAGGTTTGGGTAAATATACAGCACAGGCTTCCGGCATCTTTATGATGATGGTTGTGGGTGGTGGTATCTTCCCGTTGCTGCAACAATTCATTTCTGACGCAGTGGGCTATATGGCTAGTTACTGGCTGATTATTGCCTTGCTTGCTTATTTGTTGTTCTATGGCTTGGTAGGCTGCAAGAACGTAAACAAGGACATTCCTGTAGAATAATTATAAAAGCATTATATAGTATTAACTTTAAACTATTAATATCATGGATATAGAATACGTAAGAAGTCGCTTCATCAAACATTTTGATGGTACAACAGGGTCAGTGTATGCATCACCCGGACGTATTAACCTCATTGGAGAACACACAGACTACAATGGTGGTTTCGTATTCCCCGGAGCAGTAGATAAAGGCATGGTTGCCGAAATCAAACCAAACGGAACCGACAAGGTACGCGCTTACTCTATCGATCTGAAGGATTATGTGGAATTCGGTCTGAATGAAGAAGATGCACCTAAGGCCAGCTGGGCAAGATACATTTTCGGTGTATGCCGCGAAATGATCAAGCGTGGCGTAGAAGTGAAAGGTTTCGATACTGCATTTGCAGGTGATGTGCCTCTGGGTGCCGGAATGTCTTCATCGGCTGCATTGGAAAGTACTTATGCTTTCGCAATCAACGAATTGTTTGGCGACAACAAAATAGATAAATTCGAATTAGCCAAAGTAGGTCAGGCTACAGAGCACAACTATTGCGGTGTAAACTGTGGTATCATGGACCAGTTTGCTTCTGTATTCGGCAAAGAAGGCAGTTTGATCCGTTTGGACTGCCGTTCACTGGAATACCAGTACTTCCCGTTCAAGCCGGAAGGTTACCGCTTGGTATTGGTTGACTCGGTTGTGAAACACGAATTGGCTTCTTCGGCATACAACAAGCGTCGCCAGAGCTGCGAAGCTGCTGTAGCTGCCATCCAGAAAAAACATCCTCATGTAGAATTCCTGCGTGACTGTACTATGGAAATGTTGCAGGAAGCAAAAGCTGACATCAGCGATGAAGACTATATGCGTGCAGAATACGTGATTGAAGAAATACAGCGCGTACTTGATGTTTGTGATGCTTTGGAAAGAGGTGATTACGAAACTGTAGGCCAGAAGATGTATGAAACTCATAATGGTATGAGCAAACTGTATGAAGTAAGCTGCGAAGAACTCGACTTCCTGAACGACATCGCATTTGATTGCGGCGTTACCGGTTCTCGTGTAATGGGCGGCGGCTTCGGCGGATGTACTATCAACCTGGTTAAGAATGAACTATATGAAACATTCATCACTACTGCCAAAGAACGCTTCAAAGAAAAATTTGGCAGAAGCCCGAAGGTGTACGATGTAGTCATTAGCGACGGTTCTCGCAAACTCGTATAAAGAAGATATCCATTTCGCTAATATATAAGGAAACCGCTCTGAATTCAGGGCGGTTTCTTTGTTTCTTTTCCATAGAAGTGTAGAAAATACACTTTCATGTTGCATAACATACTATTTTCATATCCAACGTATTAACTATAGTGTTACTTTTACACCCAAAATAAGAACCCTATTACTAATTAGTACTTTTAGATCATGAAAAGCATGAAGAAAACACTTCTGGGAACAGGAATAGCACTGACATTGCTGAGTGCGTGCGCTCCCAAACAATCACAAGAGACATTAACACAGTCCGGATTGAATCCCGCTAATTATGAAACGATGGTGGACGGCGTGAAACCCGTAAAACTGTACACCCTGAAAAATGCTGCCGGCATGGAAGTATGTGTTACCAACTTCGGCGGACGCATCGTATCTATTATGGTTCCCGACAAGAACGGTGAAATGAAAGACGTTGTTTTGGGTTTCGACAGCATTGCCGATTACCAGAATATCCCCAGTGACTTCGGAGCATCCATCGGTCGTTATGCCAACCGCATTAATAAAGGTATTATTGTAATAGACGGCGAAACCATCCAGTTGCCGCAAAACAATTTCGGGCACTGCCTGCACGGTGGTCCCCAAGGATGGCAATATCAAGTATATGAAGGAAATCAGCTGAATGACAGCACCATGACTTTAACGATGAAGTCGCCGGACGAAGATGCCAATTTCCCCGGAAACGTAACAGCCATCGTGACTTATGCCTTGACCAGCGATAACGGCATCGACATAAGCTACGAAGCGACTACCGACAAAAAGACAGTCATCAATATGACCAACCACTCTTACTTCAATCTGAGTGGCAATCCTGCCAATCCGGCAACAGACCATATTCTTTATGTTAATGCCGACAGCATCACTCCCGTAGACAGCACTTTCATGACTACCGGAGAAATGATAACCGTAGCAGATACTCCATTTGATTTCAATACTCCTAAAACCATAGCACCCGATGTAACTGACTTCGACAACGAACAAGTGAAATTCGGCAATGGTTTTGACCACAACTGGGTACTGAATACCAAAGGCGATATAAACCAACTGGCTGCAAAACTGACCAGCCCCACAAGCGGCATCACTCTGGAAGTATATACAGACGAACCGGGTATTCAGGTTTATACCGGCAACTTCCTGGATGGAACTGTAAAAGGAAAGAAAGGTATCACCTATCCGCAACGCGCCTCAGTCTGCCTGGAAACACAACACTATCCCGATAGCCCCAACAAACCACAATGGCCTTCTGTCATTCTGGAACCGGGACAGACTTATCACAGCCATTGCATCTTTAAATTCGGTGTAAAGAAATAATTGTTAAACTTAAAATACTGATAAAAACGTGGGAACACTAGATTGGATTGTTATTGCCGTATTCTTTTTGGCATTAATAGGAATTATTGTCTGGGTAGTAAGCCAGAAACAAAATGACTCAGCAGACTACTTCTTGGGAGGTAGGGATGCTACGTGGATTGCCATCGGTGCATCAATCTTTGCATCAAACATTGGCTCGGAACACTTAATCGGATTGGCAGGCGCCGGTGCATCCAGCGGTATGGCCATGGCACACTGGGAAATCCAGGGGTGGATGATCTTGATATTGGGTTGGGTATTCGTACCTTTTTATACACGAAGCATGGTTTATACGATGCCGGAATTTTTGGAACGCCGTTATAATCCACAGTCTCGTACCATTTTGTCCATCATCTCATTGGTGAGCTATGTATTGACTAAAGTGGCTGTTACCGTATATGCCGGCGGATTGGTATTCCAGCAGGTATTCGGAATTAAAGAACTTTGGGGTATCGACTTCTTTTGGATTGCCGCTATCGGTTTGGTACTCCTCACGGCCCTTTATACTATTTTCGGTGGTATGAAGTCTGTACTTTATACTTCTGTGTTGCAGACTCCTATCCTGTTGCTCGGTTCATTGGTTATCCTGGTACTTGGTTTCAAAGAACTGGGTGGTTGGGAAGAAATGATAAAAATCTGTGGTGCCGTATCCGTAAACGATCAGGGTGACACCATGACCAATCTAATCCGCAGCAATAGTGACCCCAACTTCCCTTGGCTGGGCGCATTGATCGGTTCTTCCATTATCGGTTTCTGGTACTGGTGTACAGACCAGTTCATTGTGCAACGTGTATTATCCGGTAAGAATGAAAAAGAAGCACGCCGCGGTACTATCTTCGGTGCTTATTTAAAGCTGCTTCCCGTATTTTTGTTCCTTATTCCCGGTATGATTGCATTTGCTTTGCACCAAAAGTACATAGGCGATGGCGGTTTCTTGCCGATGCTTGCCAATGGTAATCCGAATGCTGATGCCGCATTCCCCACTTTGGTTGCCAAATTGCTTCCTGCCGGTATGAAAGGATTGGTAGTTTGCGGTATCCTTGCCGCTTTGATGAGCTCGTTGGCTTCTTTGTTCAACTCATCGGCCATGTTGTTTACTATCGACTTCTATAAGAGATTCAAACCGCAGACTTCTGAAAAGAAACTGGTGGGTATCGGTCAGATTGCTACAGTGGTGATTGTGATTCTGGGTATTCTGTGGATTCCTATCATGCGCTCTGTGGGTGATGTTCTTTATACTTATTTGCAGGATGTTCAGTCCGTACTCGCTCCGGGTATTGCTGCTGCATTCTTATTGGGTATCTGCTGGAAACGTACTTCTGCCAAAGGCGGTATGTGGGGACTGTTATCGGGTATGATTATCGGTCTGACACGCCTTGGAGCGAAAGTTTACTATAGCAATGCAACGGATGCAAGCGATGGCCTGTTCAAATATTTATTCTATGATATGAACTGGTTGTTCTTCTGCGGATGGATGTTCTTGTTCTGTATGGTTGTAGTCGTTTTGGTCAGCCTTGCTACGGAAGCTCCTACTGCCGAGAAGATACAAGGACTGGTGTTCGGTACTTCAACTCCGGAACAAAAAGCAGCCACACGTGGTAGCTGGAATCATTGGGATGTTATCCACTCGGTGATTATCCTTGGGATTACTGCTGCTTTCTACTGGTATTTCTGGTAAATGCCATGTCAAAGCACCACGGATTGCACAGATTTGCACAGATTATAACATTTCAATCTGTGAAAGTCCGGGTAATCTGTGGTGAAAAAGACAACCTTTAAACCAACTAAACCTAAAAACCAACTTATATGACAGCCTATTATAATATCAACCCCAAGTTCTACGTATCTGTAGACTGCATCATTTTCGGATTTGACCAAGGAGAGTTGAAGCTCCTTTTGCTGAAACGAAACTTTGAGCCCGCTATGGGTAAATGGTCGCTGATGGGGGGATTCGTACAAGAAGAAGAAAGCGTAGATGCTGCTGCAAAACGTGTATTAGCCGAACTGACCGGACTGGAAAATGTGTACATGGAACAAGTCGGAACTTTTGGTGACGTGAACCGCGATCCGGGAGAACGGGTAATCTCCGTTGCTTACTATGCCTTGATTAATGTCAATGAGTATGACCGTGAACTGGTTCAACAGCATAATGCCTATTGGACCAATATCAATGAACTACCTCCACTTATCTTCGACCATCCGGAGATGATTGAACGGGCACGGGAATTGATGAAACAGAAGGCTTCGGACAAACCTATCGGTTTTAATCTACTGCCGGAGTTGTTCACACTGACGCAATTACAAAACTTGTACGAGGCGATTTACGGAGAACCGATGGATAAACGTAACTTCCGTAAACGCGTAGCCGAAATGGATTTCATAGAGAAAACAGATCAAATAGATAAATCGGGATCAAGGAGAGGGGCATATCTTTATAAGTTCAACGATAAAGCATACCTCAAAGATCCCAAGTTTAAACTTTAAGACATATGTTAGAAGCATTAAAAGAAAAAGTATTCCGTGCCAACTTGGATTTGGTGAAACACGGACTGGTTATTTTTACCTGGGGAAATGTTTCTGCCATCGACCGTGAAACAGGCTTGGTAGTAATCAAACCCAGTGGCGTATCTTATGATGATATGAAAGCTGAAGACATGGTAGTAGTAGATCTGGATGGCAATGTGGTAGAAGGCAGTCTTCGTCCGTCATCAGACACTCCCACTCATGTAGTTCTATATAAAGCGTTTCCCGAAATTGGCGGTGTGGTACACACCCACTCTACTTATGCCACCGCATGGGCACAAGCCGGACTGGATGTTCCTAATATCGGAACCACTCATGCCGATTATTTCCACGATGCCATTCCTTGCACTGCCGATATGACAGAGGCAGAAGTGAAAGGCGCCTACGAACTGGAAACCGGCAATGTGATTGTGAAACGTTTCGAAGGATTGAATCCTGTCCATACTCCGGGTGTATTGGTAAAGAATCATGGGCCTTTCTCATGGGGAAAAGATGCCAATGATGCCGTACACAATGCAGTAGTAATGGAGCAAGTGGCTAAGATGGCAAGCATTGCCTTTGCGGCTAACCCGAATTTAACAATGAATCCTTTGTTGATAGAAAAGCATTTCAGCCGTAAACACGGCCCTAATGCCTACTATGGACAGAAGTAAAAAACAAAAGAAATAATAACTCAATAAAACAATAACATCATGGAAAAAGCATTCTCAAATTACGAAGTATGGTTTGTAACAGGAGCACAGCTTCTGTACGGAGGTGACGCAGTGGTAGCAGTAGACGCCCACTCAAACGAAATGGTTAACGGACTGAACGAATCAGGGAAACTTCCTGTGAAAGTAGTATATAAAGGTACAGCCAATTCTTCTAAGGAAGTAGAAGCCGTATTCAAAGCAGCCAACAATGATGAAAAATGTATCGGTGTCATCACCTGGATGCACACTTTCTCACCGGCAAAGATGTGGATTCATGGTTTGCAACAGTTGAAAAAACCGTTGCTGCACCTGCACACCCAGTTTAACAAGGAAATTCCTTGGGATACTATGGACATGGATTTCATGAATCTGAACCAATCAGCACACGGCGACCGCGAATTCGGACATATCTGTACCCGTATGCGTATCCGCCGTAAAGTAGTGGTAGGTTATTGGAAGGATGAAGACACTCAGCACAAAATCGCCGTATGGATGCGTGTTTGCGCAGGTTGGGCAGATTCTCAGGATATGCTGATCATCCGTTTCGGCGACCAGATGAATAATGTAGCCGTAACCGATGGCGACAAAGTAGAAGCCGAACAACGCATGGGGTACCACGTGGACTACTGTCCTGCAAGCGAACTGATGGAATACCACAAAAACATCAAGGATGCAGAAGTAGAGGCACTTGTAGCTACTTACTTCAAGGAGTACGATCACGATGCTTCATTGGAAGACAAATCTACAGAAGCCTATCAAAAAGTATGGAATGCAGCTAAGGCTGAATTGGCTCTCCGTGCCATTCTTAAAGCTAAAGGTGCCAAAGGATTCACTACCAACTTTGATGATTTAGGCCAGACTGACGGTAGCTACTTCGATCAGATTCCGGGCTTGGCTTCTCAACGCCTGATGGCAGAAGGTTATGGTTTCGGTGCTGAAGGCGACTGGAAATCAGCAGCTCTTTACCGCACGGTATGGGTGATGAATCAGGGACTTTCTAAAGGTTGCTCTTTCTTGGAAGACTATACGCTGAACTTCAATGGCGCTCAGAGCTCTATCCTGCAATCACATATGTTGGAAGTTTGTCCGCTTATCGCTGCTTCCAAACCTCGCTTGGAAGTGCACTTCCTGGGCATAGGTATCCGCAAGAGCCAGACTGCACGTCTTGTCTTTACTTCCAAAGTAGGTGCAGGTTGCACTGCTACTGTGGTTGACTTGGGTAACCGTTTCCGTCTGATTGTAAACGATGTAGAATGTATTGAGCCGAAACCGTTGCCTAAATTGCCGGTTGCTTCCGCCCTTTGGATCCCAATGCCTAACTTTGAAGTAGGTGCAGGCGCATGGATCTTGGCAGGTGGTACTCACCACTCTTGCTTCTCATACGACCTCACGGCCGAATATTGGGAAGACTATGCTGAAATCTCCGGCATAGAAATGATACGCATCGACAAAGATACGACTATCAGCAATTTCAAAAAGGAACTTCGCATGAATGAAGTTTACTATATGCTGAACAAGGCTCTTTGCTAAGATGTACTAATCATTTGCACAGTCTCCCCTTTATAAAGAGACTTGTTCTACACATCATGTTCACATAAGTCGAATGTAACTTTATCCCCTCTTGAGAGGGGTAGGGGTGTGTGAAAAGCATACGGAAATGTATTCGCGAGTGTATTCTAACACACCCCCTACCCCCTCTCAAGAGGGGATGGGAATAGTACCGACTATTGTTAACGGAAATGTGTAGAAAGAGTAACGCCAAAAGGGGAACTGCGCAATATCTACAAAACCATGTTACATTAACCACAAGAATTTAATATGAAATCAGACGCAAAATCAACCATCGAAGCAGGAAAAGCCATTCTAGGCATAGAATTCGGTTCGACACGAATTAAAGCTGTTTTGATTGACCAGGAAAACCACCCCATCGCCCAAGGAAGCCACAGTTGGGAAAACCAATTGGTAGACGGACTTTGGACCTATAGCGTAGAAGCCATTTGGTACGGACTGCAAGATTGCTATGCAGATCTTCGCTCAAACGTAAAAGATCTATATGATACAGAGATAGAAAGTCTGGCAGCCATCGGTGTCAGTGCCATGATGCACGGCTACATGGCATTCAATGAAAAGGAAGAAATCCTTGTCCCCTTCCGCACTTGGAGAAATACCAACACAGCCCAAGCCGCAGCAGCCTTGTCCGAACTGTTCGTATATAATATTCCACTGAGATGGAGCATTTCACATTTATATCAAGCCATACTGGATCATGAAGAACACGTCAAAGATATTAATTACCTGACTACTCTTGCCGGTTTTATCCATTGGCAGATAACAGGTGAAAAGGTATTGGGCATAGGCGATGCATCAGGTATGCTCCCCATAGACCCTACAACTAAAAACTATTCTGCTGAAATGGTAGGCAAGTTTGACCAGCTAATCGCCCCCAAAGGATATAATTGGAAACTGCTGGACATCCTGCCCAAAGTATTGCCTGCCGGTAAAAATGCCGGTTTCCTCACGCCCGAAGGAGCTAAAAGACTCGATGTATCAGGCCACTTGAAAGCAGGAATACCTGTTTGTCCGCCGGAAGGAGACGCCGGAACCGGCATGGTTGCAACCAACGCCGTAAAACAACGTACAGGAAACGTATCCGCAGGTACTTCTTCATTCTCCATGATTGTATTAGAGAAGGATTTGTCAAAACCCTACGAAATGATCGATATGGTGACCACACCGGACGGAAGCCTGGTAGCCATGGTACATTGCAACAACTGTACCTCCGACCTCAATGCATGGATCAACCTGTTCAAAGAATATCAAGAACTCCTAGGCATCCCCGTAGACATGAACGAGATCTATGGAAAACTCTACAACCATGCACTTGCAGGTAACGCAGATTGCGGAGGTCTTATTTCATACAACTACATCTCGGGCGAACCTGTAACAGGACTTGCAGACGGTAGACCATTATTCATACGTTCTGCCAATGACAAGTTCAATCTCGCCAACTTTATGCGTGCCCACCTGTATGCATCAGTCGGAGTACTGAAGATTGGTAACGATATCCTTTTCAACGAAGAAAAAATCAAAGTAGACAGAATCACAGGTCACGGAGGATTATTCAAAACCAAAGGCGTAGGTCAAAGAATACTGGCAGCAGCCATAAACTCACCCATATCGGTTATGGAAACAGCCGGTGAAGGTGGCGCTTGGGGTATTGCCCTGCTTGGATCTTACCTGGTGAACAATAACAAGCAACAATCTCTTGCCGATTTCTTGGACGATCATGTGTTTGTAGGCGATGCCGGCATTGAAGTTTCACCCACAGCCGAAGATGTAGCAGGCTTTAACACATACATCGAAAATTATAAAGCAGGATTGCCAATTGAAGAAGCAGCGATCCAATTTAAAAGATAAATATCCGATAAAAAAACAAATACGGGGTATCCGGCGTTGTTATTGATACAAAGAATAAAGTATTTGTAACACAGGATAAAATGAAATGCAAAAGAATTAACTATCTTTGCACTCAAAATTAATACCATTACTAGTATGAACGATAATAAATTAATGAATCGCGCAGCCGATAATATCCGTATCCTGGCTGCTTCGATGGTAGAGAAAGCCAATTCAGGACACCCGGGCGGCGCAATGGGTGGTGCTGACTTTGTGAACGTACTTTTCTCTGAGTTTTTAGTTTACGATCCCGAAAATCCGCGTTGGGAAGGTCGTGACCGTTTCTTCCTTGATCCGGGTCATATGTCACCCATGTTGTACTCCACATTGGCATTGACCGGCAAGTTCACTATGGAAGAACTGGCACAATTCCGCCAGTGGGGAAGCCCTACTCCGGGACACCCCGAAGTAGACATTATGCGCGGTATCGAAAATACTTCCGGTCCGTTGGGACAGGGACACACCTTTGCAGTAGGCGCTGCTATCGCTGCTAAATTCCTGAAAGCCCGCTTAGGCGACGTTATGAGCCAGACAATTTATGCTTATATCTCCGACGGTGGCGTACAGGAAGAAATCTCTCAGGGTGCAGGCCGCCTGGCAGGTCACTTGGGCTTGGACAACCTGATTATGTTCTACGACTCAAACGACATCCAGCTTTCTACCGAAACAGAAGCGGTAACCAGCGAAGATGTTGCCAAGAAATACGAAGCATGGAACTGGAAAGTCATCACCATCAACGGTAATGATCCCGAAGCAATCCGTGCCGCACTGACAGAAGCCAAAGCCGTAACCGGCCAGCCTACATTGATTATCGGTAAGACTGTAATGGGTAAAGGCGCCCGCAAAGCGGATGATTCCAGCTACGAGCGCAACTGTGCTACCCACGGTGCACCTCTGGGTGGAGATGCTTACATCAATACAATCAAGAACTTAGGAGGCGATCCTACCAATCCGTTCCAAATCTTCACAGAAGTGAAAGAACTGTATGCCAAGCGTGCAGAAGAACTGAAAAAGATCGTTGCCGAAAGATATGCAGCGAAAGCTGAATGGGTAAAAGCAAACCCCGAGCTGGCTGCCAAACTGGAATTATGGTTCTCAGGCAAAGCTCCGAAAGTAAACTGGAGCGCCATCGAACAGAAAGCCGGAGATGCTACCCGTAGCGCATCAGCCAAAGTACTGGGCGTATTGGCAACAGAAGTAGAAAACATGATCGTTTCTTCTGCCGACTTGTCTAACTCTGACAAGACTGACGGTTTCCTGAAGAAAACCCATGCATTCACCAAAGGCGATTTCAGCGGAGCATTCCTGCAAGCAGGCGTATCCGAATTGACTATGGCTTGTTGTTGCCTGGGTATGGCACTTCATGGTGGTGTGATTGCCGCTTGTGCCACCTTCTTTGTATTCTCCGACTATATGAAACCTGCTATCCGCATGGCTGCCTTGATGGAGCTTCCCGTTAAGTTCATCTGGACACACGATGCATTCCGCGTAGGTGAAGACGGCCCTACCCACGAACCGGTAGAACAGGAAGCACAGATCCGCCTGATGGAAAAACTGAAAAACCACAAAGGACACAACTCCATGTTGGTACTCCGTCCGGCAGATGCAGAAGAAACTACTGTAGCATGGAAACTGGCAATGGAAAACACCAGCACTCCTACTGCATTGATCTTCTCTCGCCAGAATATCGTAAACTTGCCCGCAGGAAATGATTACTCTCAGACTGCCAAAGGCGCTTACATCGTTGCCGGATCTGACGAGAATCCTGATGTGATCCTGGTAGCTTCGGGTTCTGAAGTTTCTACATTGGAAGCCGGTGCAGAATTGCTTCGCAAAGATGGCGTAAAGGTACGCATCGTATCTGCTCCGTCCGAAGGACTGTTCCGCAACCAAAGCAAGGAATATCAGAACAGCGTGATTCCGACAGGTGCAAAAGTATTTGGATTAACAGCCGGCCTGCCTGTAAATCTCGAAGGATTGGTAGGTGCCAACGGTAAGGTATTCGGTCTGGAATCTTTCGGTTTCTCTGCTCCTTACAAAGTATTGGATGAAAAGCTGGGCTTCACCGCACAGAATGTGTATAACCAGGTAAAAGAAATGCTGGCATGAGAAAAATAGGATTAGCATCCGACCATGCCGGTTTTGAACTGAAAGAATTTGTAAGGAATTGGTTGGCAGAAAGAAGTTATCCGTACAAAGATTTCGGAACTTATAGCACCGAAAGCTGTGACTATGCAGACTATGCCCATCCACTGGCACTGGCCATTGAGAATGATGAATGCTACAAAGGCATAGCCATTTGCGGCAGTGGTGAAGGTATCAGCATGACACTGAATAAACATCAGGGCATTCGTGCCGCTTTATGCTGGATTCCCGAGATAGCCCACCTGTCACGCCAACACAATGATGCCAATGTTCTAGTAATGCCGGGACGTTTCATTGATAACGAAATGGCTGAAAAGATATTGGAAGAATTCTTCTCTACCGGCTTCGAAGGCGGACGCCATCAGGCACGTATCGAAAAGATACCCGTGAAGTAAAAATTCACGCAATAATAATAAAAGTAAAAAAAGAGAGGCTTTATAGCTTCTCTTTTTTTTTATTTCTATCTTTGCTTGGAATAAAATATAAAACTAAGATATGTTACTATGAAGAAGATTCTCTTTTTAATGTTCATGTGTCTGCCATTCATCGCTATGGCGCAGACAGAACCCAAATACTTGGCGGGAGCAGTAACTTTGGATGATGGTAAAGTCTCTTTCAAAACCGAAATACAGGCACCATCTTTAGCCAAGGAACAATTATATGATACCATGCTGAAATGGGCGAACAATCGTTTCAAACCCGAAGGTAAATTCAATGCACGTGTGCTTTACACTAATGAAGACGAGGGGACTATTGCAGCAGGCGGCGAGGAATATCTGGTGTTCTCATCTTCTGCGCTATCACTGGACAGAACCCGGATTTATTATCAGTTGTTTATCACTTGCACACAAGGAAAATGCGATGTAGAAATGACCCGCATCCGTTACTGGTATGATGAAGCCCGCGACGGTGGAGAAAAATACAATGCCGAAGAATGGATCGTAGACGATATGGCATTGAACAAATCAAAGACCAAACTGGCTCCGATCTGTGGCAAATTCAGAAGGGAAACCATTGATTTAAAGGATCAGCTTTTCAAGTCTATTCAAGAGGCATTGGGTAATAAGGTGTTGAATAATTCTCAGATGGCAGTTACTACTACTCCGGGAATTACCGCTACTCCGGTGTCAAGCACCACTACTGTTATCACTGCAACTCCGGTAGCTCCGGCCACACCGGTAATTATTGGTGGAACAGAGGCCGTAACTACAATAAAAGTTGCTGATACTCCGGCAGTAACTACTACTGCATCAAGCATAGAAGATCAGATAAAAGCATCTACCCGTATGACCATCACCGCCGGAAACGATGAACAGTTTGAAATCGGCAAAGAATGTTGGGGAGGCTTCGGTCAGCTATTTGGAAAAGAAGTAGCATTCTGCATCATCGAAACTCAGAAAACAATGGGAAATATGCTGATGTCTCAGAGTGAAAACTACAAAGTTTCTTTCTATCTGCAAGGAAGCAACCAACCTTGCGTAGTGATAAGCTGCAAAAAGTTGATGCAACAAACCGTTACCGGCGAAGAAGCAAAGAAGATGAATGCCAGCAGTGACGGACAGAAATCATATAATATGTATGTAGGTGAGGTGATAAAGTAATCTCTTTTATTAAATTCGACTACATACCATACCGTAAACATTCGGTTTTACTTCCCATCCACTGTAGGGGCGGACCCGTGTGTCCGCCCGAAAACATAAAGTGAACTATTTTCGGGCAGACACATGGGTCTGCCCCTACAGTGAATGGGAATACTATTTTCCTTTTATCCTATAACTTCTCCTTTAAGAATAAATAACACGGTTCCTCCATTAACCGTTTCATTTGAAACCATTTCTATAATAATCAATCTATTAGGAAAAGCTATCCCCCTATTTTCCGCCCATCTTCACTCCCAACATTTAAAAGTTTTTAGCAGAGGCGGCGTTTTTTCTGCCATAAACTTCCCAATCATAATAAATAAAGAGTATCTTTGTAAGCCAATGACATATAATTACGCCTTATGACGCAACAATTACAAGACATAAAGATACTCATCGAACAGGGTGATACGGAAAGGGCTATTGACGCGCTAACTAATTTCATCCGAAACGATGCGCACGTCAACGATGAGGCTTATTACTTATTAGGAAACGCTTATCGTAAAATGGGAGACTGGCAACAAGCCCTGAACAACTACCTGGAAGCTATAGACCGGAATCCCGAAAGTCCCGCTGTCTCAGCGCGAGACATGATAATGAATATTCTGAATTTCTATAATAAAGACATGTATAATCAATAATAACTAACCTATGGCAAAGATTAAAGGTGCTATTGTAGTAGACACGGAGCGTTGTAAAGGATGCAATCTATGTGTAGTGGCATGCCCGCTGCATGTTATCGCGCTCAATGCCAAACAAGTGAATAAAAAAGGATACACATTTGCCCACCAGGTACTGGAAGATACCTGCAACGGCTGCGCATCATGTGCTACAGTTTGTCCGGACGGATGCATCACAGTGTATAAAGTAAAACAACAATAAATGTAATAAATATGGCAGAAGAAGTCGTTTTAATGAAGGGAAATGAGGCCATATCCCACGCCGCTATCCGCATCGGGGTAGACGGTTATTTTGGCTATCCCATCACTCCCCAATCGGAAATATTGGAAACGCTGGCCGAAGAAAAGCCTTGGGAAACTACCGGCATGGTGGTGCTACAGGCAGAAAGTGAAGTCGCAGCCATCAACATGGTATATGGCGGTGCAGCCAGTGGTAAAATGGTAATGACCTCATCCTCCAGCCCCGGCGTCAGCTTGAAACAGGAAGGTATCTCGTACATAGCAGGTGCCGAACTTCCTTGTTTGATAGTAAACGTAATGCGTGGAGGTCCCGGTTTGGGAACTATCCAGCCCAGCCAGGCCGACTATTTCCAGACAGTGAAAGGTGGCGGTCACGGAGATTACCGCCTGATAGCACTTGCCCCTGCATCGGTACAGGAAATGGCCGATTTCGTAGGACTGGCGTTTGATTTGGCTTTCAAATATCGCAATCCCGCCATTATCCTGGCAGACGGCGTTATCGGACAGATGATGGAAAAGGTAGTATTACCCGAACAGCGTCCGCGCCTCACGGATGATGAAGTCATTGCCCGTTGCCCGTGGGCTACCACCGGCAGAGCACAACAGCGTAAGCCGAATATCATCACTTCATTGGAACTGGATCCTGCCGAGATGGAAAAACGAAACATCCATCTTCAGAAGAAATACGCAGAAATAGAAGAAAACGAAGTACGCTTCGAAGAACTTCACTGCGAAGATGCCGAATACTTGATCGTAGCCTTCGGTTCATGCGCCCGTATTGCCCAGAAGGCAATGGAGATGGCTCGTGCAGAAGGCATCAAGGTTGGTTTGCTCCGTCCTATTACCCTGTGGCCGTTCCCGTCAAAAGCAATTGCCGCACGCGCCAAACAGGTAAAAGGTATCCTCACCGTAGAATTGAATGCCGGACAAATGGTAGAAGACGTACGTCTGGCAGTAGAATGTAAAGTGCCCGTGGAACACTTCGGACGTTTGGGCGGTATTGTCCCCGATCCCGACGAAGTAATCACCGCACTGAGAGAGAAACTAATTAAATAAAACCGTATGAATATCGATCTGATCAGAAACATACTGAACATACTTTTCATGGTGTTGGCATTGGCTGCCGTTATCACTTACTTCGTAGCAAGTGATTTCAAAGTATTCATCTATGTTTGTGCAGCAGCTATTTTTCTCAAGCTGATTGAATTCTTTATGCGGTTCATGCTATAAATAGGAGGAGAAACTATGACAATAGAAGAAATCATAAAACCCGAAAACCTGGTTTATAAGAAACCGACCTTGATGAACGACAATCCGATGCACTATTGCCCCGGATGCAGCCACGGCGTAGTTCACAAGTTAATAGCCGAAGTCATCGAAGAAATGGGCATGACGGAAAAGACCGTCGGTGTATCGCCGGTAGGTTGCGCCGTATTTGCGTATAATTATCTGGACATTGACTGGCAGGAAGCTGCCCACGGACGTGCGCCTGCCGTAGCAACAGCAGTAAAACGCTTGTGGCCGGATCGCCTGGTGTTCACCTATCAAGGAGATGGTGACTTGGCATGTATCGGTACTGCCGAAACCATCCATGCACTGAATCGTGGAGAAAACATTACCATTATCTTTATCAATAATGCCATCTATGGAATGACAGGCGGACAAATGGCTCCTACCACACTGGTAGGCATGAAAACAGCTACTTGTCCTTACGGTCGTGACGTGGCACTGCACGGTTATCCGCTGAAAATGACGGAAATGGCTGCTACACTGGAAGGTACCGCATACGTTACCCGCCAGGCTGTACACACTGTCCCTGCCATCCGCAAGGCAAAGAAGGCCATCCGCAAAGCATTTGAGAACTCTATGAACGGAAAAGGTTCCAACCTGGTAGAAATCGTTTCTACTTGTAACTCTGGTTGGAAAATGACTCCGCAGGCATCCAATGACTGGATGGTGGAACATATGTTCCCCTTCTATCCGTTGGGCGATTTGAAAGATAAAGAATAAAAAGACAGAAGCTATGAAACAAGAAATCATTATAGCAGGATTTGGCGGTCAGGGCGTATTATCCATGGGTAAGATACTTGCTTATTCCGGACTGATGGAAGACAAGGAAGTAACCTGGATGCCGGCATACGGACCCGAACAACGAGGGGGAACCGCCAATGTTACGGTTATCGTCAGCGATGAACGCATCTCCTCCCCCATTCTCAGTAAATTTGATACAGCCATCATTCTGAACCAACCTTCATTGGAGAAGTTCGAAAGCAAAATAAAACCGGGTGGCATATTGATCTATGACGGATACGGAATTATCGAACCTCCTACCCGTAAGGACATTCAGATTTACCGCATCGACGCAATGGATGCCGCCAACGAAAAAGGTATGGCAAAGACATTCAATATGATTGTTTTGGGCGGACTGTTGAAATTATGCCCCGTAGTATCTATAGAAAGCGTAGTGAAGGCTTTGCGCAAGACATTGCCAGAGCGCCATCACCACCTAATACCGATGAATGAAGAAGCAATCCGAATCGGAATGGAGATTATTAAGCCTCAGTAAGTTAAAATAACTCTAAACGAATAATAAAAGGAAGCACTTTCCAGGGTAGAAAAGTGTTTCCTTTTATTTTTATATTGTATCTTTGTCGCCGTTATGAAAAGAATATTCTCGATTATTTTCCTATTATTCTTGTGCTGCCAAGCATCATTGATGGCACAAATGAATACCCTCAATAACGACTTCGGTTCCTCAGCAAGCGGACTGGACAGGGATAAATACGACCGTAACGGAAATCCCATTGATACAACGGCAGTCGTAGATGCCAATACTATCCCCATCGGTCTATACTCATGGAAAGTAGACAGCCGTTTCGGCAACGTCACATATATCCCCGTAGACACCCTGCAACACAATTTTCAGAACACCAATGACATGGGTGGCCTAACAGGGCAATACAATTATCTGGGCAATTTGGGTTCTCCCCGCCTGTCGCGCATCTTCTTTGACCGCCGGGATGCCAGCCAATACATTTTCACAGACCCTTACGACTTCTGTGTGCAACGCCCTCAGGATGTAATCTTTACCAATACCCTCTCTCCCTTCACCAATCTTACTTATTACAAAGGAGGAGGCAGCCGTGACGGTGAAGAACGTTTCAAATCTTATTTTGCCATCAATGCAAACAAGAGGCTGGGCTTCGGATTCTATATAGATTACCTGTACGGCCGCGGACTCTATAGCGACCAGTCTACCGCATTTTTCAATGGCGGACTATTCTCCAGTTACCGGGGAGATAAATACGATATGCACTTTATCTTCTCCAATGATAACCTGAAGATGGCGGAAAACGGAGGTATCACCGATGACCGCTATGTCACCAATCCACTGGATATGGCAGAGGGTAAAAAGGAATACGCCACAGGTGAAATCCCTACCCGCCTCAAGCAAATATGGAATCACAACACCAGTTACCATGCTTTCCTTACCCATCGCTATAATCTGGGATTCTACAAGGAAAAGGAAGACAGCGTAAGCGCCGACTCGGTAAAAATAACACAAGTATTTGTACCTGTTACCAGCTTCATACACACTCTGGAAGTAGATTTGAATAACCGCAAATACATTTCTTACGATACCCAGCAAAACCAGCAATACTTTGAATACAACTATTTGGGCAATGACTCCATAGACAAAACCAAACGTACTTCTATTAAGAATACCATCGGCATTGCCTTGCAAGAAGGATTCAACAAATGGGCAAAAGCCGGACTTACCGCTTTCCTGAGCTACGAACACCGCAACTTTGCCCTGACCGATACCACCGACATACCGGGACAGCGCGTAATAAAGAACTATAAGGAAAGTGCATTGTCCATTGGCGGAGAATTATCAAAGAAACAAGGCAACCTGCTACATTACAATGTATTAGGAGAACTTGCCATAGCCGGTGAAGATGCCGGACAGTTCAGCGTAGAAGGAAAAGGCGACTTGAATGTACATTTATTCGGTGACACAGTGAGGCTGGATGTAAATGCATTCGTCAAAAATCAGAATCCTGTCTTCTACTACAGGCATTTCCAGTCCAAGCACTATTGGTGGAACAATGATCTATCCAAAATCATGCGCACCCGTTTGGAAGGAAAACTGAGTATAGACAAATGGGGAACACAACTGCGTGCAGGCGTGGAAAACATCAAAAACTATACTTATCTGGCAAATACCAGTGTGCCGGTAACCAACGCGGAAGGCGAAAGAACCGGATTCAAGAACAATGCAGCCGTAAAACAATACTCGGGTAATATACAGGTGCTCAGTGCTATCCTGGAACAGAAATTCAATGTAGGAATCTTCCACCTGGATGCAGAAGTAGCTTACCAAAAATCCAGTGAACAAGATATTCTGCCGTTGCCGGAGTTGTCTGCTTATGGAAACCTGTATATGAAATTCGGTCTGGCAAAGAAAGTACTTCAAATAGAAATGGGAGCAGATGTACGCTATTTCAGCAAATATTATGCGCCGGACTATTCGCCTGCCATCGGACAGTTCTATAATCAGAATCCCGAAGACAAGATAGAAATAGGAGGTTTCCCCGTAGTGAATTTATATGCCAACCTGCATTTAAAACGTACCCGCATCTTTGTCATGATGTATCATGTCAATGCCGGTTCGGGCAAATCAAACTATTTCCTGGCACCGCATTATCCTATCAACCCGAGTATGTTGAAACTAGGATTTTCATGGAACTTCTTTGATTAACAGCATGATGAAGAAATATTTTAAATATATCCTGATGGGTATCCTTGCGGTAGCTCTCTCTACCTTCCTCTTTAAGAAGAAAGCAGAAGAAGTAACGATGCCACGAGACTATGCAGAAATCTCAGAATCAGGCATTCTGCGTGCTGTAACTGAATATAACTCAATTAGTTACTACGCCGATGGAGACAGCGTTACAGGCTTTCATTACGAACTACTCAATGCCTTTGCCCGCAGCAAAGGGCTGACTCCGGAAATAACTCCAGAAATGAGCTTCTCTAAAAGACTGGAAGGAGTGCAGACCGGGAAATATGATATTCTGGCAAACAGTACGGTAGTTACCAGCGAATCCAAAGACTCCTTGCTCTTTACCCAACCCATTATACTGAATAAACAGGTATTGGTACAGCGCAAGCCCGATGGAGAGAATGACAGCCTGTACATTCACAGCCAACTGGAACTGGCACGCAAAACCCTACATCTTGTCAAGGACTCGCCCGCCATTCTTCGCATCCATAATTTAAGCAATGAAATAGGCGATACCATCTATATCAATGAAGTGGAGAAGTACGGCCAGGAACAATTACTGGCTATGGTTGCTTATGGCGACATAGACTATGCTGTTTGCGACGAAAGCATTGCCCGAGCCTCATTAAATGATTTTCCACAATTGGATATAGAAACCGCAGTAAGCTTCTCTCAGTTCTACTCTTGGGGAGTAAGCAAGCATTCACCTGTATTGCTGGACAGCCTGAATAGTTGGCTGGGCAGCTATATAAAGACTCCCGAATTCAAGCAGCTGCGCAAGAAATATTACAATAACTGATTTTTTATTCGGAGTTAATTGCAAAATAGTCCTATCTTTGCAATATAAACAGGTATCATTCTGAGAGGAATGATGAAAAAGTGATCGCCATGGTTAAATTAAACAAAGTAAAATGGGGCTTTATCGGTTGCGGAGAAGTAACCGAGAAAAAGAGTGGTCCTGCTTTCGCAATGATAGAGGGATCGGAAGTAGTAGCCGTAATGAGCCGCGACAAAGAAAAAGCTCAATCCTATGCCAAGAGGCACAATATTCCACGTTGGTACACAGACCCGCAACAATTAATCGGGGACGAAGATGTGAATGCTATCTACATAGCCACGCCTCCCTCCTCCCACGCCACTTTCGCCATTATGGCAATGAAAGCAGGCAAACCCGTATATATTGAGAAACCGATGGCAGCCAGTTATGAAGACTGCGCCCGCATCAACCGCATTTCGCAAGAAACCGGCATTCCTTGCTTCGTAGCCTACTATCGACGCTATCTTCCTTATTTCCAGAAGGTGCGCCAAATGGTGGATAATGGGATGATAGGCAATGTAATCAATGTACAAATACGCTTTGCACAGCCTCCCCGCGACCTGGATTACAACAGCACCAACCTTCCTTGGCGCGTACAACCCGACATAGCAGGCGGAGGTTATTTTTATGATTTAGCTCCCCACCAGTTAGATTTATTGCAAGAGATGTTCGGTTGCATCCTCGAAGCCCAAGGCTATAAGAGTAACCGTGGCGGACTATATCCGGCAGAAGATACAATAAGTGCCTGTTTCAAATTCGATTCCGGACTTCCGGGTTCCGGCTCCTGGTGTTTCGTGGCTCACGAATCGGCAAAAGAAGACCGCATCGAGATAATCGGAGACAAAGGAATGATCTGCTTCTCCGTCTTTACTTATGATCCCATCGCCCTGCACACCGAAAAAGGACGTGAAGAATTTCTTCCCGAGAATCCTCCCCATGTGCAGCTTCCTCTTATCAAGGCAGTGGTGGAACATTTGCAAGGAAAAGCAATCTGCACTTGCGACGGCATCAGTTCAACGCCTACCAACTGGGTGATGGACCGTATCCTTAACAAACTCTGATCGATACAGCCCATGGACATCCGTAAAATATGCCTGCTTTGTTTGTTTTCTCTTTTCATTCTAAGTGCTTCGCATGCACAGGAAGAAAAGAAAGATTCGATCATGCAGAATAATAAAGGTGTCCTCATTACGCTGACAGACGAAATTGCGACTACCGTCCGCCATACCGGAAGGAAAATCAGAAAAGTGGGAAAAGAGTTCAATGCCATTGATACCACTTTCATCTCCCCCAACCGCTTTAATCTGGCATTTATGCTGGAGCATAGCAGTTGGTATGAATATTACCGCTTGGGAAGCAAGGGGGATGATGGCGAACAAAGCCTGAGTTTTTCTCCCAATGCCAGCTTTAAGCTGGGGGTTTACTTTGGGTGGCGATGGATCTTTCTGGGATATTCTTTTGATGTGAAAGACATCTTTGGCGGACATAAGAATAAGGCAAAGAAAACCGAAATGGCTCTCAACCTTTATAGTTCAAAATTTGGTGTGGACTTGTATTATAGAAAGACGGGAAGTGATTTTAAGATCCGTTCTTCCAGTGGTTTCGACCTCAGTAATCCTGTCCGCCACCTTAACTTTGACGGTTTTCAGAGCAAAATCAAAGGGCTGAATGCTTATTGGATTTTCAACTATAAACGTTTCTCCTATCCGGCTGCCTATAGCCAGTCCACCAATCAGCGCAAAAGTGCGGGATCACTGATGGCAGGATTCTCTTACTCGCAGCATAATATTTCATTTGACTATGATAAGTTGCCGGGCGAAATAAGGAATCAATTGCAGGATGCCCTGCTTTTCAAGAAAGTGAAATACTCGGATTACAGCATAAATGTGGGCTATGGTTATAATTGGGTATTTGCCAAGAATTGGGTATCCAACTTATCCCTCCTGCCTGCCCTTGCTTACAAAAAGTCCAAGATAGACGATACACCCAATACCGACAGCCATTGGATAAAAGACATTAATTTCGATTTGATAACCCGTGCGGCTGTGGTTTATAACACCAGTAAATATTTTATAGGCGCTTCACTGGTGATGCATACTTATGACTACCGAAAGAAAGATTTCTCACTGACAAATACTTTCGGCACGCTGCGCGTGTATGCCGGATTCAATTTCTGGAAGAAAAGAGAGTATCGGGAATAATCGCCAATCCAACAGGTAAAATCACTATTTTCTTCAAGCAAATATCTCCCTACCTTTGTTGTATCAAAACAAACAATAAATTAGAAAGGAGAATAATATGAAAGTGATTGATTTAACCAAAGACAGTTTTGCAGAAAAAGTAGGTGATTATAAGGCATATCCCAAAGAATGGAAGTTTAAGGGTGACAAGCCCTGTATTGTAGACTTCCATGCACCTTGGTGTGTATATTGCAAAGCATTATCTCCTATATTGGATCAGTTGGCAGTGGAATATGAAGGAAAACTGGATTTCTATAAGGTGGATGTAGACCAGGAACCGGAACTGGAAGCCGCTTTCAATATCCGCACTATTCCTAATTTACTGCTGTGTCCGGTGGAAGGTGAATCGTTTATGAAACTGGGAACAATGAATAAGGGACAGTTGAAGAAGTTGATTGAAGAAACTTTTAATTTATAAATTTACCTAGTCTATAAAAAAGATATACCGGGAAGCAATGAAGCATTCCCGGTACGTCAAAAAAAGATTAAGTTATATTAGACTCACAATTAATTCTTAGAAACGGGCACCGATGGTTAATAGTAATTGGTGACGTGAATTGTCTACTTTGGTAGCAGGAAGATATTCTAACTGACCACTAGATTCTCTATAATCTTCAAATGCATAGAAATTAGATTTATACATATCATATTTATAAGCTAAATCCGCATAAATTATACTTCCTCGATATCCTAAACCAAAAGTAAATGTATTCTTTGATTTTGTATTATTATATTCTGAATCAGGACGTGTTTCATCATCAACTACATTCTTAAAGGAATCACCAACAAAAGCCGCTGTTTGATAATTATATCCAGCGCGAAAACTAAATTGAGGAGCAATGCGTGCTTCTAAACCGAAACGTAATGTATGTATTCCTTTTAAAGTTTGTTTTATAGCCTCCGTACCATTCAACTCCCTCCCATCTGTATCCTCCAATTTTGCAGCAGAATAATCTTCATATTCATATTCTGCCCCCAGTGCTATAGAGTTTCCTATTGTAGTTCCCATATTTACATTGAATTTCCATGGTGTTGTCAATTGATAACTCCAAACATACTCCGGTTTCAAATAATCCGAAAGATTTTCATTTATAGGCGCTTCCATGGTCAAAACATCTGCATAAAGATTTGCAGTATATCGATCTGTCAAATCATACCAAACAGGAGTATGTACAGCAAAACCGATTCGAAATGGAGAACTTTCAAAAGGGCGAGCAATAATACCAAGTTTCAAGTCAATACCAGTCCCTTCAGTATTCATCCAGTTTTCCAAATTATAATAACCATTATCTGCCCCTTTATCATCCAGCAAGTTCTCTGTATAAGAGGAATAACGGGTATAGTTAACATCGTAAACTCCTAAAGTGGCTCCTAAATAAACACGATCTTCAATATTAAAAGCAACATTAAAGTCATACTGATTTATACCTCCTTCTTCACGACTGTAATAGTTATTATTAGCACCATTCCAGCCCCACATACGTGGTTCTCCACCTTCATAAGTAACTAGTCCTGTTCTTACTCCCATTGCAGAAAGATAAGGGACTCCATACCAATTGGAAGAAGTATAAGGATTACCTGCATCCCATAATGCATCAAAGTCCTGTTCCCCAAAATTATCAAGAGTATTCAACATTGTAGCCATCTGCCATGTCTGTGAGAATCCATCTAAATTACCTCCCATAGAAAACACTTTATTGAAGTTTTTCCTTTTTTGGTAATTAAATCCAAAGTTCACATAACGTAAAGAAGTATTATTACCAATTTTATTACTATAAACAAATCCGATTTGGTCAAACGAAGCACGTGTACGGTCATCCTTCATCACAGAAGCATTGAAATTACTTTTAGCTGCTGTATTATTGAAGCCAAAAGAAAATGCTACATCATTACTTCTATAAATTCCAATACCTGCTGGATTTGTTCCCATCACAGATATATCTCCTCCTAAAGCCCCCATTGCTCCTCCCATACCAACAAAACGAGCTGTTCCATTAAGTTCGCTTCCCATAAAACGGGCTGCATCATATTGGCTTTGCGCACCAGCTTTAGCCATTACCAACAATGCACAAGCTGTTATTATTAATTCCTTTCTCATAAAACTTTCATTTTTACAATTCGAAACCTATTGTTATCTTCTCCGTGAACCGCCTCCACCACCACTAGAGCGGGTACTGCTTCCACTTGTTGAACTACGTGAATAACCGCTGCTACCACTAGAGAAACTACTACTGCTAGAGTTAGTACTTCGCGAAGAACTTCTATAGCTGGAATTATCATTACTTCTTTGATACGAAGAAGAATTGCTTCTCTGATATGAAGATGAACCAGCAGAACGAGATACACTACTACGGGTACTACTAGGACGATTATAAGAAGAAGTAGACCTGGTAGTATTAGTAGGACGTGTATATGTGGTACCTTGACGTACAGCACCAGCAGCTCTGTTAGGGCTTACAGCCTCCCCTGTACGAGTTCTTACAGCTGTTCTATTTGGTCTAACAGAAGAAGATACCCCATCATTACCATTAACCACTCTTCCCGTTGTATATGATTGACGAGTATAGGCATTATTCCTACTATTATTAGAACGAATAGAAGAATTATTCCTTACTGACCCAGCGGCACTACGAGTATAGGTTCCACTACCACGCGTATAGCTACTTGAATTATTACGAGTATAATTGCCACTTGTACCACTACGAGTGTATCCACTAGTACCACGGGTATAAGAAGAACTTGAATTGGTATATCTATTAGATCGGTAATCTGTATGCCCTGAACGTCCCCATCCATGACCACCTCCCCAGTGACCTCCACCCCATCCATAACTTGGATAGTAGTGATGATGGTGATTCCATCCCCAGTATCCACCCCAGTAGCCGCCACCCCAATATCCGGGAGAATACCAGCTATTATAATACCATGGTGAACTCCAGCCCCAACTGAATCCCCAGCCACCGCCGTAAGAATAGTTCCAACGCCAGTCCCACCACAAACGGTTGGTATAAGTGGGGAAAGCATAAGCATACAATCCGTCATCATATACATTCCAGTCCCATGACGGAAGGCCATAAACCACATCCCAATAAAGCGGGCTGCTTACCGGAATTGCGTATCGGGGATTACGGAAACGGACAATGCGCATGGCATATTCATAATCGCTTTGAGACCCCTCAAAACCATTCACCCATTCCCCTCTCTCATTCAAAGGTTTCTCCTCAATGTACAATGTATCATTTTCCATCGAGAAGTTATTTTCACGTGAAGTATAACGACGATTATACTCATCAACATCGCGCGTATTCCCTTTCACATCCTTAACCACTACTGTAGAACCGGGAGCCGCATAAACGGTAGTCGTGTTCTGCTTCTGCGGAACCACCACTTTCACCTCTTGCTTTACTTCCTCTTTCTTCTCAGTTTTCTTCTTAGGGATGAAATAAAGGTCGTCATCAACGCTCTGTGCTATTGCCAAGTAAGGCAAGCACACCATCATAAGCGAAGCTAATACAATCTTTTTCATACTCGTTACTGTTTTATTTGTTATTCCATCTATTTTTCCTAGTGCAAAGATAGTCAGAGGATTTACCTAATAACAAAGAAAATCCCTATTAGTTGGTAGGGATTTCCCTATTTTAGTTTTTCCAACAGTATAATATGTAAAAGACCTATTTCATGCTTTTATGTGATAAAGGTACAGCTTCTTTCCGGTTTAGGCAAGCACTGTTCATTCTTTTATCTTCCCCCTTATTATTTATCTGCTTTTCCCCTACTTTTATTTGCTTTCCCCCTTTTCTTTTCCTACTTTTGTACTGTCGCATTTGCTTAGTCACAGCCGTGACTAAGTCTAATCACAAGTGTGACTAACTTTAATCACGGCTGTGATTAGACTTAATCACAACCGTGGTTAAGCAAACTTGAAAGGACAAAAGTAGAAAGAGAACACTATGGCGATACAAATTGATTGGTATGAAAATCCTAAACCCTCCGAGCAACAGGGGGAAGAAAAAACATTGCACCCGCGCCTCAGACTGAATGGCAAGGTAACCACAGCTCAGCTTCGTGCACGGATACAGAATTACTGCACACTGACAGAAACGGACGTCTCGGCTGTACTCGATGCCCTGTCGCACATCATGGGTGAAGAACTGGCAGACGGAAAGCAGGTGCATCTGGATGGTATCGGCTTTTTCCGCCCCCGAGTGGTAAGTACGGAACCGGTGACCGAAAATACGAAACGCAAAAGCACCAAAGTAAAGCTGAAAGGTATTATTTATAAAGCAGACCAAACATTGATGAATGAAGTGGGGAATGTAAAAGTGCAACACACCAAATTTACCTTCCACTCCGAGAAGCTGACGGAAGAAGAAATAGACCGACTGCTGACAAAACACTTCGCCACCCACGAGTTTTTGCAGCGAAAGAGCTTCCAATACCTCTGTGGCATGACGCAAAGCACTGCCAGTCGTCATTTACGGCGCTTATGCGAAGAAGGAAAGCTGAAAAATGCAGGACTTCCCAAACAACCGATTTACATGCCTGTTAATGGTTATTATACTGATAATAAGAAAGATAATGTTAAAACGCAGGACGATACACTTTAAGATTGTATGGTGCAACCTCCCCCTTTTGAAGGGGACAAGGGGGAGGTTCCCTTGAAAAGATTGTACCACCTTACTACGATACAGAGTATCATACCCAAGAGAACATCCCCCTTAAATCCCCCTTTGAAAGGGGGAGGCTGCGCGATGAAAATCTAAAGTTAACGCCAATGGATCGTAGGCAAATGATGATAGAAAACTATATTGTTATATCCAAACCTAAAAAACAAGCATCCTATGAAATCAATGAAATTATTTTATCAGGAAAGATGTCCGTTCTGCAAGAAAGCATTGCGTTACATCGCAGAGTTGAAAGAAGAATATCCGGAGTTCCAACCGATAGAAATAGAAATGATAGAGGAAACTCAACAACCCGAGATAGCCGACCAGTACGACTATTACTATGTCCCGACCTTCTATGTGGATGGAGTAAAAGTGCATGAAGCCGGTATTTTCAAGAACGAGATGGAAGCATTGCTCCGTAAAGTAATAGAATAAACAAAAACAGATGAAATACTTAGAAATAACATTTACAACGCATCCCTGTAATGAAACAGTGAATGATGTAGTGTCTGCCTTGGCAGGAGAAATAGGATTTGAAAGTTTTGTGGAGTGTGAAGGAGGGATACAGGCTTATATCCAGCAAGCATTGTTTGATGAAGAAGCACTGAAAGAGATGGTTGCAGGATTCCCCTTGCCCGACACTACGATAGAATATATCACAAAGGAAGCAGAGGACAAGAACTGGAACGAAGAATGGGAGAAAAACTTTTTCCAACCTATCGTTATCGGTGACCGTTGCTGCATTCACAGCACTTTCCACAAAGACACGCCACGGACGGAATATGAGATATTGATTAATCCGCAAATGGCTTTCGGCACAGGTCACCATGAAACGACCAGTTCTATTATCAGTGAACTGCTGGATGCGGACTTGAAAGGAAAATCGGTACTGGATATGGGGTGTGGAACTTCTATTCTGGCCATCCTTGCCGCTATGCGCGGAGCCAATCCGGTAACAGCCATTGACATTGATGATTGGTGTGTGAATAATTCGAGAGATAATATTGCGCTGAACCATATTCATAATATTACCGTAGAACTGGGTGATGCGGGTCTGCTAAAGGGGCGTGAACCGTTTGATGTGATTATCGCTAATATCAATCGTAATATTCTTTTGGCGGATTTGCCGCAATATGCCGGTTGTATGCGTTCGGGGTCGGAGATCTTTATGAGTGGTTTCTATGTACAGGATATTCCTTTTATCCGTGAAAAGGCGGAAAGTCTGGGGATGGAGTTTGTGCATCATCGCGAAAAGAATAATTGGGCAGCGGTGAAGTTTGTGATGAAATAGGGTTTCACCACAAATTACACAGAATTTTCACAGGTTATCTGTCTACACGGACAATATGTGAAAATTCTGTGTTTATGCTATGCTATTCTGTGGTGATAAGTCTTTATTTCTTTGCCGTTACTTTGGCATAAATAATCAATGCTATGGCTGAAATCACTCCGATTGAGGCAAACCAATACCAAATATAATGTGCATTTACACTTGCCCCCTGCCATTCTTCAACAGTAGCAAACAATGAGGGATCAGGGCAATATTTAGTTAACAATACACCTGATAATCCAAACCCCAATACTGAAGACAGGAAAGAATGCAAATGACTGAATCCTAAATACAAACCTTCTTCACCTTTCGGTGCCTGCAACGAGAAATATTCCAAATAACGGGGCGAAATAAAGCATTCGGCCAAAGCCTGAATAGCAATACCTGCCATCATCATGAATGTAATGGGATGCATTCCTAGGAGCGTGTCGCCGGAAAACATATTTCCTGTGGCCATAACCAATGCCGAAAGCGGAATCAAAAACATACCAACCGTCATCGAAGTCAACGCTTTTCTTTTTGCCATCATCTGAGTTATAAAGTTCACGCAAAGTACTACCACAAAGGGATTTACATTGGCAATCCATCCCGGTTTTGCCGTTTCGCCTGCCATACGGATCACATACTTAGGCATAGTAGCATACAACTGATGCTGAATCATCCAAAAACCTGTTACGATCAGAATCAACGTCAACAAACGCCCGTTTGTAAATACTTTGGCCAAACCATTGAACACATCTCGCATACTCTTTCCTTCACCCGAGGTATGGGCGGAATGATAGAACAAGAAGATAGTAACCAATGCCAGCAAACACAATACCGATGAGAAATAATTAATGTAGATATATGCCTCATCACCTACCCAGGAACGTAAAGGGTCTATCACACATTTACCGGTAAAGGCTCCGATATTCACCATCATATAAAATATGGAATATCCTTTGGCACGAGTTTCCGAAGTAGTTTCACGGGCTACAGATGCCGAAATAATAGATTTAATGAATGAGCCGCCTATCATGATAATGCACATCACAGGCACAATGAGATAACGCAACGCACTATGTTCCAATCCATGGAATGCGGTCTTTTCACCATACTCCACTAAACCTGTACCTGCCAGCATAGTGGGCAGAACACCCAACCCCAGATAACCGACAGTTAACAATGAAAAAGCCAATAAGATGGATTTTCTATACCCTATCTTATCGGCAAAAGCTCCGGTAAACAGTGGAAAAAAATATAAACCACCCGAGAAAAGACCTGAAATAATACTGGCTTCCACATCATTAAAGCCAAGAGTATTAGACAAATAGAGGGTGATAACAATAAAGATGGCATAATAGGCCATACGTTCAAAAAGTTCGGCCAAGTTAGCGGTCCAGAACGCACGAGAGAATTTTGTCGTCATAAATAATTGTTATAGATTAATAATAAGACGACAAAAATAAGAAAAAACATCGGATATCAAAGAACAATTTGATATTAAACGATCTCTTTTCCGAACGGAGTGAGCGCCAGCCCTGCCAATTTGAAATGTTGCATCCCGAATGGAATACCAATAATAGTAATACAAAGCACCACTCCGAATGCCAAATGCGAAAGGCTTATCCATATTCCACCAACAAATATCCAAATGATATTCATCAGCACACTGAAACATCCGCCATCACCGGGGCAACTGCGTACCTGCCTGCCAAAAGGACAAAGAGCCAGAATAGACAATTTCAACGTTTGCAGACCAAAAGGAATGCCAATGATAGTAATCATCAGCAAAAGACTGGATACGATATATTCTACGCAGATCAAAAATCCGCCACATATCAGCCAAAGGAGATTTAATAGTAAGTTCATAGAGCAAATATAGAAAAAGTTTCTATAACAAAAGGAATGAATACCTTTTATTTGAATGAATCTTTTTTATTTCTTGATGGTCATCTTCTGCAACTCCTCCAAAGAACCATTGAAGATGTTCAAATCCACCTTCTCCGAAACACCGGGAAGGATACCCACATCCGTATGTTGCCAGAATTTCCAATCACCCTTATATTCCACGGAATCTACATAGTAATGGGCAATCCAGTAAGGATAAGAGTCAAAAACGGAATCGTTGAGGTAACGGGTTTTAAACTTATAGGAAGTATATAGAATAGGCTTCACCTTATAATATTGCTCTATCCTGTCCAGCCAAAGTTTTAGATCACGGCGAAGGGTCTTCTCATCATCGCCACGCTTCTCAATGTCCAACACAGGAGGCAAGTCGCCGGAATCCAGCTTTACGGAGTTGATAAAGAAATCAGCCTGACGGATGGGGTCTGTCTTCGGATTATAGAAATGATAAGCACCACGGATGAATCCATGCGCTTTTGCCGAATCAAAATTAGCGATGAAAGCTCTGTCTCCATAGTCTCCTCCTTCGGAGGCTTTCATAAAGACAAAATGAATAGGGAATTTCCCCTGTCGGGTCTGGGTGAGCATCTTCCAGTTTATGGTTCCCTGATAGTGGGAGACATCAATGCCGTGCACATGAAATCCGGAAGGCATACATACCCCATAGGCTTTGAAACCATAGCAAGGCTTCCAACGGTAAGAATAAGGGCGGATGAAGAAATAAAAGAAGGCACCGAGAAAAGCAACTGTTACCAATCCCATCAGAACGTAATAGGCCCAAGCGGGAACCGACCACTTCTTCGCAACTTTCTTTTTGCGAGTTCCGGTCTTCTTCCTCTGCGGCTTGCGTGGAGAAGAAGATGTGGTTTTCTTCCGGGTTGTAGTTCTACGGGGCTTGTTTACCACCGATATGGGCGGTTGTTTACTCATTGTGTGTATAATTACAGTAAGAAGGTATATCAAAAGTCTGAAGTAACTATCAAATTATTCACTGTGTAGGGGCGGATTGAATCCGCCCGGATATACAAAGCAAACTGTTATCGGGCAGATTCAATCTGCCCCTACAGCTAAATGATAGCCTTTTTTGTTTTGACACACCTTCGTAAACATTCACTTTACGCATACGGGCGGAAGATTTTCCGCCCCTACGGTAAATGGTATCTTTGATTACTTACCTTGTTCTAACTGCAAAGTCTTGGTTGCCTGGTCGCAAACTTCTGTAGGACCGAAGTACTGGATAGGACCCGGATATACATAGTCTGTTTCTACAGCCCAACGCTCACGCTGTGCAGCAAATGCCTTGAAAGGAGCACCGTCCAGTTTCACCAATGCTTTCTGGATAACCGGTTTCATTTCGCCGTGACGACGTTCCATATTCATCATCATAGTGATAGGCACACCACCTGCAATCCATTCTTCGGCAGGAGCAGTAGTGTTGCGTACAGATGACATGTAACCGGTCTTGCCATTGGCAATCAGCATAGATGCAGTGTAACCCAGTGAGTAGCAATAGTCTGCATCGAAGTTTGACGGAGCAGCGCAACGTCCTTCGTAACCGAAGAAGTGGTGCTGAGCAGCAAACTTACCTACATACTTTCCTTCTTCTTTCCACTGAGCCAACTTAACAGCTACCATGTCCGACAACAGCTTTTCTGTTTCAATCAATGATACCTGTACGTTTCCGTGCGGGTCACGATCCAAAGTCAACTGACGTGCAACGCCTTCGGGCAGAGAAGCATAGATTTCTGAGTTTTCCTTAGAAAGCTTAGAGATGATATACTCGCGCTGGTGAGATTTCTTAATCAAAGCGAATTCTGAGGCATTCTTAGCCAAGAAGTCATTCAGTTCAGAGATCAGAGCCTTCATAGCCGGAATAAATTCGATCAAGCCTTCAGGAATCAATACAGTACCGAAGTTATTGCCCTGTGCAGCACGGTCGGCTACCACCTTAGCAACGTAAGTTACTACATCGTCCAAAGACATGTTCTTTTCTTCCACTTCTTCTGAAACGATACATACGTTAGGCTGAACCTGCAAAGCACATTCCAGTGCGATGTGAGAAGCAGAACGTCCCATCAGTTTGATGAAGTGCCAGTACTTGCGAGCTGAGTTACAGTCGCGCTGGATGTTACCGATTACTTCAGAGTAAGTCTTGCAAGCAGTGTCGAAACCGAAAGATGTTTCAATCATTTCGTTCTTCAAGTCACCGTCGATAGTCTTGGGGCAACCGATTACCTGTACGCCACAGTTCTTAGCAGCATAGTATTCTGCCAATACGCAAGCATTGGTGTTAGAGTCATCACCACCGATGATTACCAATGCCTTGATTCCCAACTGCTTGATGATTTCCAAACCTTTATCAAACTGTTCTTCTTTTTCCAGTTTGGTACGTCCTGAACCGATGATGTCAAAACCACCTGTGTTGCGGTATTCGTCAATGATTTCAGCGGTCAGCTCCATATAGTCATGGTCTACCAAGCCACCGGGGCCCAGGATGAAACCATACAGTTTGCTATCCTTGTTTAAACTCTTGATACCGTCAAACAAACCTGAGATCACATTGTGTCCGCCGGGAGCCTGTCCGCCTGACAAGATCACGCCTACATTGAAAGCAGGCAGAGCAGCTGTTTCTCCTTCAACGAACTGAATCAACGGCATGCCGTAAGTGTTGGGGAACAATGCTTTGATAGCTTCCTGATCGGCAACTGACTGTGTAGGTTCACCTTCCTTTACTTTAACTGCGCCTTTCAACGCTTTAGGAAGTTTGGGCTGATAAGCAGCTCTGGCAATTTGTAATGCACTTTTAGTCATATTCTATTATTCTATTTAAAGGTGTATAATCTCATTTAGAATTCACGTGCAAATTTCGCTCTTTTTTCGCAAATATGAAAACGTATACAAATAAAAATACTACCTTTACCGCGAATTTAGAATTTTGTATTAACTTAAAAGATTACATTTATGGCAAGTAGAAGAGATTTAAAGAAAAAAATAACTTATATAGCAGGCGATTTGTTTCTGGTTAGTCTGATGGAAGGTGTTAACCGTGAGGTAGTTATCAAGGCTGTGCACAATGTATTGGCATTGATGCCGCGCATCAGCCACACCGAACCGGGCAACGTAAAAGGTTTCTATAAAAAATTGCATGAAGATTTGAACCAAGAAATTAAGGTGGTAGCTGACGAACTGGCAAAAACGGCGAAAGCATAAGATTTTTAGGGAATGAAGAAAGCTATTTGTAGTTTTATATACTACAAGCTATTGGGTTGGAAGACGAAAGTGTCTGCTCCCGATTACGATAAGTATATTATATGTGCTGCTCCCCATACCACCAACTGGGATTTGTTTATCGGCAAGCTGTTTATGGGAGCCATTGGCCGCGAAACCGGTTTTATGATGAAAAAGGATTGGTTCTTTTGGCCTTTGGGGCCTTTCTTCCGCTGGATGGGAGGCATTCCGGTAGACCGTAGCCGCAAGACTTCGTTGGTAGACCAGATGATACAAATTGCCAAAGAGAGCAAGAAATTTCATTTGGCAATTACTCCGGAAGGTACTCGCAAACGTAATCCGAACTGGAAAAAAGGTTTTTATTACATTGCACAGGGAGCCGGGCTACCTATTATATTGGTAGCTATTGATTATTCAACGAAATGTATCACTGCCGAGAAAGTAATACATCCAAGCGGAGATCTGGATAAGGATATGCGCGAAATTAAATTGTATTATAAGAACTTCAAAGGAAAACATCCCGAGAATTTCAGTATTGGAAAAGTAGAATAAGAATCTCTCATTGATAAGGAACTTTCCCACAGTTGACAGGATACTCTGGCTACTGTGGGAAAGTTTTTTGCTTTAAAGTGCTTGAAAGAAGTATAATACATACTCCTGCAATTTGCCAGTCAATGAATAAGGAAGATTCATCAATGTAAATTCAAAACCTGCCGGTGTAACTACTTTTTCCATAAAAAAACGACCACTATACAAACGGACAGCAAGTGGCGATTTTGCCAAATCCTGATAAATCAGCAATGATTTTAAATGTCCTTTAGCACCACTCTTCACCTCAACAGGAATCATCCCATAAGGTGTCTGCACCAAAAAGTCCAGTTCCGAATTAGAGGTTCCCTTTTCTCTGACCCAAAACAACAAAGGGTGCATATAATTATCCGTAGTGGCAATAATCTCTTGTCCCACGACTTGTTCCGATACCCTTCCCTTGTATAGGTTATTAAGATCTGTAGCCGTAAAGATTTCCCTTTGAATATTGGAAAAGAAGTTCAACATTCCCACATCAAGTACTTGCAAACGAGGGGATTTCTTTATATCAGGCTGAAAAGGAAGAGTGGTTTGGGTAGTAGGATAAGTGAGATGCAAAAGCAATGCTTTTTCCAAAGTCCTCATCGCTTCTCCCACCTCACGAGAAGTGTAGGCAGACTGTCCGAAACCAGCAAATTTAATCCGTTCTCCAGCCTCTAAGAAACTTGCACGAATTACATGGCGAAGTACTTGGATCATATTTTCATTACGCGCATATTTTTCCACATCATCTAAATAAGACAAAAATAAGGTATCGTATATGGGCTTCAATTGAACAATATCTTTAGTTTGTACATACCTTGACACAGCTTCAGGCATTCCACCAATCAATGTATAAGTGTGAAACAGGAGAAGCAATTTTTCTTCTGCATATTCAGGAATCGGAATGGTTCGATAAGCTTTCAGCGCATTCCGTTCTCCCATTGCCTCCAAAAATTCTTCAAATGTAAAAGGATACATATAGATATACTCCACCCTTCCAACCGGAAAACTGATTCCCCGCTCAAAAAGTGACTCCAACAATGAGCCTGCAGCAATGACATAGTATTGCGGATACTTTTCATAAAAATAGCGTAACATATTCAGTGCTGCAGGTACTTCCTGAATTTCATCGATGAAAATCAAGGTATCCGAATCTTCTTTCAAACAATCTTTTTCAAAGAAAAGCATATCAACCAAACGGTCTATATTATTTTGCTCTTCAAAGAAATGCCTATCTTCTGTTTCCAGATTCAGTTTGATATATTGAGAAAAGTTTCCGGCAAATTCATCCACTACCGTCGTTTTCCCAACTTGTCTGGCACCCCTCAACACAAGAGGTTTCCGATAAGAAGATACCTTCCAGGCCATCAACTTTTGTTCTATATTCCTATAATATGCCATAAACCAGTCTTTTAGTACACAGCAAAGATAGCGATAAAACCCAAGTTTGCACATTTATAGGGTTAAATTATTTACTTTCCGTCATATTTTAAGGGTAATTTTATTCATTTACATGCACATTTTAAGGGTAAACAATGCTTTCATCCCCATCTTCAAATTCATTATTCTCTATCTTCACATTCTTTGTGCGAAGCAAGCGGAAACGGGATTTGTTATGATGGAAAGCAGGATACTCCGTGTTCTGGCGGATTGTGTTATTCTTAAAGACCAACCCGTCAATGGATTTTGCAAAGAGAATAGGACGGTCGAAAGTCTCAAAATAATTATTTTGAATGACAACGCCCTTCTCTCCTTCCCCACCATGGAAATACTTCTTCTGATTTTCCAAATCAGGGATCTCGGGATAAATGGAAATAACCGCTTCCGTAAACTGGAACATATTAGTCAGTGCATTGATGAAACGGTTGTTACGAATCAAGACATCCCGGCAAGCACCTGTTTCAAACCATCCGTTACAATCACCGCAAAGCAAGATAGCTGTGCCCGAAGTATGGTCGAATAAGTTGCGTTCCACCACTGTTTTCAGCGGAGTGCTGAATAGAGTGCCGCGTGCACGGTTGTTACGGATCACATTATCTGCAAAATAGACTTCGGGACACCAAGTCAGGTTTTCAATGCCAAAGCCTTCTTTTTCAGTGATAGCGGCATCCAGCGGTTCGGCAAAAGTAATGCGGTATTCCTTCGCACCTTTCACAGTTTCTTTGTCATTGGGAAGAATTTCCTTCACCTGATTCTTTCCGCCAATCAGTTCCATAGTAGCAGAACGGACAAACTGCACTTTATCGCCTTTCAATCCCCATTCAAAGCCATATGCCTGAGGGTGCATGTATTGGGCAATTACAGTATGGTCATCTATCCGCTGTTTTATCTTTAGGTATGTGCCATGCACATTGATAGCATCGTCCATCATGCCTTCATACAATCCGTTGCGGGAATCAATCTTGCCTTTGCAACTGGAAAAATGAGTAGCATCAGCCTGGGTAGTGAAATAACGCGGATCGTTATCGCCACGAAGACAAACACTAAATCCATCCAGCGTAATATTTTCACAGAGTTGTGCAAGCAATCCCATTCCCTCGGCATAATGTACCTTCACATTTTGCAACTGTGTATCTTTATTATTTGAAAGGAAGATACCCGGTGCAGGGCGGTAATAAGTGCGAAGGGCTACCACAGTTCCCGACACTAATCGGGCATCCTTCCATTTCGGAGCATTATAAATGCGTGGAGAAACTTCCTTCACTCCTTCCATCGGGCACCATAGGTCACTGGTTTGGTAAACAAGGCGTTTGGTCTTTTCCTCAAAGGCAATTCCGCCTTGGGGAGCATTAGACCATCCTTCGCCGTATGATTCAAAAAAGCCTTTATCATTGATGCGGCATTTCACCCACGAAGCAGGCTCAAAAGTCATACCTGTTTCATCACTTTTCAACACCTTTACCTGTGTAATCTGCGGGGTCTCAAAATCAATATTGAAATTACGCAACGTACAATCTTCGGAGTTTAGCAAAGAAAGGGGAAGCATACGGCCATGGAAAATAAAGTCAGCACCTTGCCCGTCCAAAGTCAGGTTCTTCCAATCTTCCAAAGGGAAACCTACGGTTTTAGGATTGTCCTGATCGTGGTTGGAGATGTAATACTCGCGGATAGCAGCTCCTTCCGGATGGAAATCATAGCGTCCGGGTTCAAAAAGCAGGGTGATCTTATCTCCCGAAGTTACTTGGTTTTTAATCTCTTCCAACGCCTTTTGTAGTTTTGGCGACAGATTCTGGTGTGTGTCCGGTACTATGCCATAGGTTTGCATTTCAATCACTTTATTTCCGGCAAAAGCGGAAACAGCAAGCCAAACAAAGCAGAAATTAAAGATAATTCGTTTCATTTAGGTTCATTATAGGTTAGTTAGTGCGACAAAACTAGCAAAAATTCCTAACTTCGCACCATTAAATAAAGAATAAAAGCAACATGAAAAAGATATTTCTGTCCTTCTTGCTGATCATAGCAGGAATACTGTGCGCTCCGGCACAAGGACTGGATGCAAATGTAGAGCAACGTCTAAAAGACTTCTTCACCAATTATGAGACGTCATACGCCAATATAGGCAAATGCAAACTGGATCGCTACGAGGTTAATCACAATAAAAAGGAACTGAAAGTATATGCCGGCAATAGCTTTGGATACCAGCCGTTTACCCCGGAAAATACAGAAGCGATTTATCGGTTGCTGAAACAAAACCTTCCCGGTCCGGTGAATTATTACGATATTACCATTTATGCCGATGGAAAGCCTATTGAGGAACTGGTTCCCAACTATCTGAGAAAGAAACAGGATAAAAGCCGTTTGTGGCAACGCATCGATTATAAGAATGATCCTTGGGTAAAGAATAACTCCCGCCCTTACACTGCCGGAAAAGGATTGGAAGGCAGACACATCGCCTTATGGCAAAGCCACGGCAAATATTATAAGAATGATAAAGGCAGTTGGGAATGGCAACGTCCCCGCCTGTTTTGCACCACGGAAGACTTGTTTACCCAGTCTTTCGTAGTACCTTATATTATACCGATGCTGGAAAATGCAGGAGCCGTGGTCTACACGCCGCGCGAAAGGGACTGGCAACGCAATGAAGTCATTGTAGACAATGATACTTATCCTAGAGGTTGCATCTATCAGGAAGTAAAAAGCAGAAAGGGCAAATGGAAAACCTCTCCCACCCCCGGTTTCGCACAGAGACGCACGGTGTATCAGGATGGGCAAAACCCGTTTGAGGAAGGAACAGCACGCTTTGCTGCTACCGAAAAGAAACCGGAAAAAGCCTTTGCACAATGGATTCCCAACATACCCGAAACAGGGAAATATGCAGTGTATGTTTCCTATGAAACTCTACCCGAAAGTGTAAGTGATGCCAAATACCTGGTATTCCATAAAGGCGGAGTAACGGAATACCTTGTCAATCAGCAGATAGGAGGAGGTACATGGGTATATTTGGGTACATTCGAATTTGATAAAGGCACCAATGACTATGGTATGGTAGTGCTGAGCAATGAAAGTAAGCAGAAAGGTGTGGTTTGTGCCGATGCCGTCCGCTTTGGCGGAGGAATGGGAAATATAACCCGTGGCGGAAGAACCAGCGGACTCCCCCGTTATCTGGAAGGAGCGCGCTATGCGGCACAATGGAGTGGCATGCCTTACCAAGTGTACAGTTCAAGCAATGGAAAGAATGACTATACCGATGACATCAATGCCCGTAGCCGCATCGTGAATTACCTTAGTGGCAACTCAGTATATAATCCTCACGAAAAGGGGCTAGGCGTACCTTTTGAAATGACTTTGGGCGTGCACAGTGATGCCGGTTTCTCTAAAGAAGATGCATTGATAGGCACATTGGGTATCTATACCACCGATTATAATGACGGCAAAGTGAATGCGGGAATTTCCCGCTATGCTTCCCGTGACCTGGCAGATATGGTATTGACCGGATTGCAACGGGACATTTCCTCACAATTCGGTATCCAGTGGCAGCGTCGCAGCCTGTGGAACCGCAATTATAGCGAAAGTCGCTTGCCGGCAGTACCGTCTATCATTTTGGAACTTCTCTCCCATCAGAATTTTGCCGACTTGAAACTGGGCCATGACCCGCGTTTCAAATTTACAGTAGGCCGTTCTGTCTATAAATCAGTCTTGAAATACCTGGCTACCATGCACGGCACGGATTATGTGGTACAACCGTTGCCGGTCAATAACTTTGCCATCCGTATGGGGGACAAAAAGAATACCTTCCGGCTAACCTGGCAACCCGTGGATGATCCTTTGGAACCGACTGCCAAAGCGCAACAATATATAGTATATACCCGGCTGGGGCATGGCGGTTTTGATAACGGAACCCTGGTGCGTGGCACAGAATATACTTTCGAGGCAGAACCGGGACTGGTTTACAGTTTCAAAGTGACCGCAGTCAATCGGGGCGGTGAAAGCTTTCCTTCTGAAATTCTTTCTGCTTATCAGGCAAAGAAAAGCAAAGGAACGATTCTTATTGTCAACGGGTTCCATCGTCTGAGTGCTCCCGCAACCGTGGAATCAGCTTTCCTTCAAGGATTTGATTTGAATGCCGACCCCGGAATACCTTACATAAATACCCCTGCTTTCTGTGGAGCGCAGCAGAGTTTTGACCGCACCCGCATCGGACGCGAAACCAAAGACGGATTGGGATACAGCGGCAGTGAATTGGAAGGCATGCTGATTGCCGGAAATACTTTTGATTACCCGTTCATCCACGGCAAAGCCATCCAGGCAGCAGGAGGTTATTCTTTTGTTTCGTGCAGTGATGAAGCCATAAAGAACGGATTTGCCCGACTGACGGATTATCCCATTGTAGACCTGATATTGGGAGCTGAAAGAAAACCTTTCTCCAACGCCATGCAGCAACTTCTTACTACCTATTGCCAACGAGGCGGCAACCTGATGCTCAGCGGTTCATATATAGGAAGCGGCATGAACGCCCCCGCCGAACTTCGGTTTACCGAGAATCTACTGAAATACAGCTTTGCCGGAAGCATGAGCAACACTACATCGGGAGAAATCTACGGAGCCAATACCCGTTTCAGCATTCCCCGTACTGTCAATGAACAGAGCTATGCAGTACCCGCCCCCGATTGCCTGTCACCGATAGCCCCTGCTTATTCGGCTTTTGTCTATACTCCGGGAAATTATAGCGCCGGTATAGCCTATAAAGGAACAACTTACCGCACCTTTGCCTTAGGTTTCCCTTTCGAGAGTATCCGGGGAGTACAGGAAAGGGCACGGGTAATGAGTGCTATTTTAGGATTCTTCGGTAGCAAATGATATTTAAAATTGAAAATAAACAGGCAAATAAGCGGTTATTTCATAAAAACGCCTAACTTTGTCCGTATAAACCATTAAAATAATACGACTATGTACACCATACAGACTAATGCCTCAGGCACACGCAGCATGGAAATCTCTGAAGAGAACCTGCAAACTATTGAGAAATATGCTTTGTTTCAGCATTTAATAGACAGCAACGGCATCGTGGATGAGTCTGTGCTGGATAAATTGAAACTGAATGTCCGTTCACTCATTACCAGTGAGGAAGGCAATAATAAGGAACTGCTCGATCTTTGTATCGATGTAGTTTATCATAATAATATGAAGGCTTTCGGACTTCACCAGCTTATCCTGCTCTATATCCAATGGGAAAAAGACAAGAGTCAGGACGAAGAAGACGAAAATTAACTCCATTACAGAATAACACAGAGTTCCACAGAGATTTTAGTTTTAACTCCGTGGAACTCTGTGTCACTCTGTAGTAAATGAAAAAAACAGTTAGCATTTGAAAGAATATAGACTTACAGACTGGCTGCCGACAACCAAGAAAGAAGTAGAAATGCGTGGCTGGGATGAACTGGACGTTATTTTGTTCAGTGGTGACGCATACGTTGACCATCCCTCTTTCGGTCCGGCAGTGATTGGAAGATTATTAGAGGCACAAGGATTAAAAGTAGCCATCGTGCCTCAACCTAACTGGCGTGACGACCTGCGCGATTTTAAGAAGCTGGGACGTCCACGCCTCTTTTTCGGTGTGTCCGCCGGATGCATGGACAGCATGGTGAACAAATACACTGCCAACAAGCGTTTGCGCAGTGAAGATGCTTATACGCCGGACGGGCGTCATGATATGCGCCCGGAGTATCCCAGTATCGTTTATACACAGATTTTAAAGAAACTGTATCCTGATATTCCTGTTATTCTAGGGGGGATTGAGGCATCTTTACGCCGTGTTACCCACTATGATTATTGGCAGGATAGTTTGCGTAAATCTATTCTGATAGATTCGGGAGCGGATTTGTTGATTTACGGGATGGGAGAAAAGCCGATTGCAGAGTTGTGCAGGAGGATGAAGGAGGGTGAATGTATTCAGGGCGGATTCAATCCGCCCCTACAAGAGAAGGTTCTCATTCCCCACGATATTTTGCAAACTGTATACGTCACCCGTAGGGGCGGATTGAATCCGCCCGAAAACACCCAACCAGACATCATCCTCCACTCCCACGAAGACTGTCTGAAAGACAAAAAGAAACAAGCTGAAAACTTCCGCTACATAGAAGAAGAAAGCAACAAATACGAAGCATCCCGCATCCTTCAGGACGTGGGCAACCAAACCGTAGTAGTCAATCCGCCCTACCCTCCTATGACACAAGGCGAATTAGACCACTCCTTCGACCTCCCTTACACCCGTATGCCGCATCCCAAATACAAAGGAAAGCGCATCCCTGCCTTCGATATGATTAAATTCTCTGTCAATCTGCATCGCGGTTGTTTCGGCGGTTGCGCATTTTGCACCATTTCCGCCCATCAAGGAAAATTCATAGTCAGCCGAAGCAAAGAAGGCATATTGAAAGAGGTAAAGGCCATTACTGAAATGCCCGATTTCAAAGGCTATCTCAGTGACTTGGGAGGTCCCAGTGCCAATATGTATGCCATGCGTGGAAAAGATGAAAAGATATGCCGCAAGTGTAAACGCCCTTCCTGCATCCATCCAAAAGTCTGTCCCAACCTAAATTCGGACCACCGTCCGTTACTCGATATTTATCGCTCGGTAGATGCACTGCCCGGTATCAAGAAAAGCTTTATCGGAAGTGGTGTCCGCTATGATCTCTTGCAACATGATGCTAAAGATCCTGCCATCAACCGCAGTACAGCCGAATATACCCGTGAACTGATAGCCAAACATGTAAGCGGCCGCCTGAAAGTGGCTCCCGAACATACCAGTGACCAAGTGTTACAAATGATGCGCAAGCCATCGTTCTCACAATTCTATGATTTTAAAAGGACTTTTGACAAGATAAATAAGGAGTTGAATTTGCGTCAGCAGATTATACCTTATTTTATAAGTAGTCATCCCGGCTGCACGGAAGAGGACATGGCAGAACTGGCAGTAATTACTAAAAGACTGGATTTTCATTTGGAGCAGGTGCAAGATTTCACTCCTACTCCCATGACTGTAGCTACCGAAGCTTGGTACACCGGATATCATCCATACACATTGCAACCCGTTTTCTCTGCTAAATCACAAAAGGAGAAACTGGCGCAACGTATGTTCTTTTTCTGGTATAAGCCTGAAGAACGACGTGCTATTATAGCGGAGTTGCGAAAGATAGGACGAGCCGATTTGATAGATAAGCTTTATGGAAAATAGTGGGTTCCGTTCGGGGATGGAAATGAATAACATTGCCATCCACCGTAGGGGCAGATTGAATCTGCCCGATAACATCCCAATGGTGTATCTGTTGATGCATTCGGGCGGATTCAATCCGCCCCTACGGTGGATAATTTGGTTCATGTCTATCCCAATAAGAACTAATTCCATATTTATGAGAAAGATTTATTCTCTTGATTTTTCATTTACAGCCTTCTCTGCATAAAACTTTAAGAATAATAGGACTACGAATCAGATTAAATAATAGCGAATAAATTTCCTGCCTATCTCATTGAATATCAATTTATTTTTTCTATCTTTGGGCAAAACCAACTTTTAAATCAATACTGCGTATGGAAACGTATCTCTTCTGGATTGTGCCCATTGCCTCGCTATTGGCATTGGCACTCGCATGGTATTTCTACAAACAAATGATGCTCGAAAGTGAAGGAACCCCGACGATGGAAAAAATCGCTTCGTATGTGCGCCAGGGTGCCATGTCCTACCTTAGACAGCAATACAAGGTAGTGGGGCTGGTATTTCTGGGCTTAGTCATTCTATTCTCTATCATGGCTTATGGCTTTAACCTGCAAAATCCGTGGGTGCCTGTTGCATTTCTTACCGGCGGTTTCTTCTCCGGTCTGTCCGGATTCCTGGGCATGAAAACTGCGACTTATGCATCCGCCCGTACTGCCAATGCTGCCCGGCAATCCTTGAATAAAGGGTTGAGGGTCGCTTTCCGTAGCGGCGCCGTTATGGGACTGGTCGTTGTAGGATTAGGGCTACTCGATATTTCTTTCTGGTATGTATTATTAGACAATTGCATCCCTGCTGATGCCATGAATCCTGCTGCTAAACTATGTATCATCACTACCACCATGCTTACTTTCGGAATGGGAGCCAGCACGCAAGCCCTGTTTGCCCGTGTAGGTGGAGGTATCTATACCAAAGCTGCCGATGTAGGCGCCGACCTGGTAGGTAAAGTGGAGGCAGGTATCCCCGAAGACGACCCTCGTAACCCTGCTACCATTGCCGATAATGTAGGCGATAATGTGGGCGATGTAGCCGGAATGGGTGCTGACCTGTATGAATCCTATTGTGGTTCCATCCTCGCCACCGCAGCACTGGGAGCTGCCGCCTTTATCGGTTCGGGTGATACGGTGATGCAATTCAAAGCCGTTATTGCCCCGATGCTGATTGCAGCCGTAGGTATCGTACTATCTATTATCGGTATCTTTGCCGTGCGCACAAAAGAAGATGCAGGCATGAAAGAACTGCTAGGCTCATTGGCAACAGGAACCAATCTTAGTTCGGCATTGATTGTAGTTGCCACTTTCCTTATTCTCTGGGCATTAGGACTTGAGAACTGGGTAAATATCTCCTTTGCCGTAGTCATCGGTTTGATAGTAGGTATTGTTATCGGACGTTCTACGGAGTATTATACTTCCCAATCATATAAACCGACACAGCGATTGGCAGAAAGCGGAAAGACAGGTCCTGCTACCGTTATTATTTCCGGTATCGGACTGGGTATGGTTTCCACTACTATTCCTGTGCTTGCCGTCGTTGTAGGTATTATCCTGTCCTACTGGCTGGCATCCGGTTTTGATTTTGCCAATATCTCTATGGGACTTTACGGCATCGGTATTGCTGCCGTAGGCATGCTTTCCACATTGGGCATTACACTGGCTACCGATGCTTACGGACCTATTGCCGATAATGCAGGTGGTAACGCAGAAATGAGTGGATTAGGAAAAGAAGTGCGTAAACGTACCGATGCACTGGATTCATTGGGTAACACCACTGCCGCTACCGGAAAAGGTTTTGCTATCGGTTCCGCCGCTTTAACCGGATTGGCATTGTTAGCCTCCTATATAGAAGAAATCCGCATTGGCTTAACCCGATTGGGACAAACCATATTGGAATTGCCCAATGGAATCACCGTAGATGTTCACAATGCCAGTTTTACAGACTATATGCTCTATTATGATGTGACATTGATGAACCCCAAAGTGCTTAGTGGTATGTTCTTGGGTAGTATGATGGCGTTCTTGTTCTGTGGTTTAACCATGAATGCAGTAGGACGTGCAGCCGCCCATATGGTAGAAGAAGTACGCCGCCAGTTCCGCGAAATAAAAGGTATCCTGACAGGAGATGCCGAACCCGATTATGCCCGTTGCGTACAAATCTCTACCAAGGGTGCACAACGCGAAATGGTATTCCCGTCACTATTAGCTATCATCGCCCCGATTGCTACCGGATTGATCTTTGGTGTTCCCGGTGTCATTGGCCTGTTGATTGGCGGTCTGTCTTCCGGTTTCGTACTTGCCATCTTTATGGCAAATGCAGGCGGTGCATGGGATAATGCCAAGAAATTTGTAGAAGAAGGCAATTTCGGCGGCAAAGGAAGTGAAGTTCACAAAGCAACGGTTACCGGTGACACAGTAGGTGACCCGTTTAAAGATACATCCGGACCAAGTTTGAATATCCTGATCAAACTGATGAGTATGGTTGCCATCGTAATGGCCGGTCTGACAGTTGCGTGGAGTTTGTTCTAATAGAAAACCGGGTAGGAGGAAAACGAAACAGTTTTCTTCCTACTTTCGTTTCCGGCCTCTCCATACCACCATGCATACCGTTCGGCAACTGGCGGTTCTCTAATTACGATGCGCTCGCCCCTATGTGCGTACTATTCGGGGAGGTCTATTTCATAGTTTTATAGTCTTTATTTTGCCCGGGATTATTGTCAGGTGAACAGTTCCGTTGCATTCTATATCAACCTCTTGGTATCTTGCTTCCACCACCACCTTTCCATCCAAAGCCATTACCCCCCACTGGCAGGCATTTTCCTCGTAAGCACAGTAATAGCCCACAGGAGGAAGGATTTTCCTGTACTTGGGAGGCACTACGATACGCTCGCCCAACTTCAACCCCCATTTCAGTCCCATTTGGAAAGGCAGGACATCCCTTATCTCTTCCAGACGTTTCTGCCGTTTCTGTTCCTCTTCAAACTGTTGCTGCTGATAGGTTTTCTCGGCACGCCGCATGGCTTCTTCCTTCAATCTGCCTACCACTGTGTCAAAATCTTCTTCTCCCGGTCGGGGGGCATTGCAAGCTATATATTGTTTTCTCTTTCCTTTCTCCACGTGGTAATAGTTTCCGTTACCGTCCACCACCACAATGCTACGGTCCGCCAGATGGCCGCAGCACCAATAAACCTCATCGTCATCACCTTCCAGCAGACAGGCAAAGACATCAAACAAAGTAGACCATACAGCATCAACCAACTTACAGTCTTTAGGGGCACGATAATCCGGTATCTTTAGATAGAAACCGTAGAAGTAGATACTGTTTACATCCAGTCCACGCATAGTTGCATAGGGTTTCTTCGTGCGACTGAGGAAGGCATCCCCTACCCTCAGCAATTCCACACTTCCGAATGACAGTACAGCAGGCTTCTCTTTATAAGTCCTGTTTACTTTCAGATCAATGTAGAAGTCATTGCCATTATTGTCCGTCACGGCAATGATGTCCTCTTTCAGGAATTTTAGTCTCCGGTAGCGGTCTATTCTGATCCTTGGCTCTCCCGAATCGTCTACAATTCCCATCCGGTGGTCTTCAAACCTGACTGCCGCCCAATCTCCCTTGGTGTCAAATACTTCCACATATTGGGGCTTTGCCGTCATTCTTTCACCACGCCTTAAGCCCCAAAGGCCGGACTGCCTGTCATAATGGGCTTTCAAACTTGGGTATGCTTCTTTTTCCGATACAGCGGATTCCTTATTCTTGATGGCATCTATCAGTTGGCTATGCGTTATCACCACTTCCAGTTCATCATCCTGTGCCTCATTCTCCACAGGCAAGTATGGTGCCGTCCAACTATTTTCCATTCGCGCCCGGGACATGGCATTACCGATAATCCGTCCCTCAAACATCGCCTTCCAATCCCATTTCCGGGTGGGCAGTCCGAATATCCGGTACAATCCCACATTGTCTATCAACATACAGGATTCCTTGTTTCCCGACTTCCGCAGTCCCCGTCCCACCTGTTGCAGATATTTAGCCAATGAAAGTGTAGGACGTGCCAACTGGATAAACTCCACATCGGGACAGTCAAATCCCTCGGAAAATATATCCACATTGACCAGCACCTTTATCTTTCCCTGCCTGAAATCCTCTACCAACCTCTTGCGTTCAAGAGCAGGTGTTTTACTGTCGATGGCTACGGCTATCACACCGCGTGCACTATAATAAGTGGCAATCTGACGGGCATGGGCGATACTGATGGCATATACGATTCCTTTCTTTCCGGGGGCATATTTCTCTATGCTTTCATACAGCCGCCCGATACTGGATCTCCGGTTCAGAACGTCATTCATTTCCTTCACCTGATAGTCACCGTCCGCCCCGCGTTTCCTGAGGGTGTCAATCAGCCGTTGTTCCACACTGTTTGCACGGATAGACACATAGTCAAATACGGACAGCCATCCTTTCCCTATGAACTCAGAGATACTCCATGAGGTAATCAGTGTATCAAACAGTTCTGTGAATCCTTTCCGGTTCAGTCTGCATGGCGTAGCGGTCATGCCCAGTTTTCTCGCCTCCGGATACCTTTCCCAAAGCTCCTTATAGGTTTCTGCCAAAGCATGGTGTGCTTCGTCAATGACTATCAAGCCCGGTTCTCTGTCTATATCCTTCCAATTCCGTGACAGCCACTGGATGGACATTACATTTACCCTTTTGTCCTCCTTCCTCACTCCGTATTTGGCAACAGTTTCCTCTATCTGTTCCACCAGTTCCCGGCGGTGGGCGACTATCCATACTTGGGTATCAGAACGGTGTAAGAACTCCCTGACTATCGCTGTCAATAGGTGCGTCTTTCCCGTACCGGTCGGCATTTGTACCATCACGTTCCGATGAAGGTTCCACTCTTCAAAGAGCCGAACCTTCATTTCCTGCTGATAGTCACGGAGGACATCGTCTTTATAATACATAGGGAAAGCCGGTCATACCACCGGCACAAAAGAAATAAGGGCTGCATGCCTTATTGCACACAGCCTACAAGAAGTAGTCTATACGTTTATAGATTAATTTTTATATTCGTAGAATATCGTCTAGCCTTCTATTATCCAATCGCCCAAAGTATGCCTTTCCGAGTCAAAGTTATTGCTTTAGATTTATCTGGGATATGGAGACATCGATAATAATGATATGAATCTATAGTCTGAGAGTTATACAATATACGAACAATGGCTTGTTCTATCTTCCCCAGCATTACATCACCATTTCTTCCTTACGCATATATCCCCTCCTCCATAATGTTCTGTTTCAACAGCCCATCCATGTCATCGCGCAATCTCACTATATCAACGGCACAGTCAAACAAGAGCTGAAGTTCATCCTTGATATGAACCAAGCCGAACATGCTGGGTGTCTGCAATTCCACACACACATCCACATCACTATCCTCAGTCTGTTCACCACGTGCCACAGATCCGAAAATCCCTATACGTATAATACCGTATTTATGAGAGTTCTCAGTCATATATTTACGTAATAATGCAATGTATTCAGATGTAGTTTTCATATAGTCCATCCAATTAGGTCTACGCAAATATACAACTTTTCTTCAGACAACTATTTTTCATTAAAGAATCAGCTTACAGCACCACTCTTCGCAGGCTTCGTGTTCATAAGTCAATATTTCCTCCGTATATTTTTCAACCGACATTCCTACACCCCAACCACCTTTACTTATTACGAAAGGTGATTGGGGCCAAGGCAGATTCCTCTCCTTTACAACTTCAATCCATCAATTTCATGATTCTTTTATGGAAGCTCTTTTTTCTTTGTATCGTTTTCCAAGAGTTACCACATTCAAAGTATCCCACACGAGTTTTTTATAAGGTCGGCTGATATCCAGAAGTTCACCCGTACACATCTCGACTCTATTTCCGCATATTCGTAAAACATAGTCCGGATTAATCACATAAGATCGATGAATTTTGAGAAAAGAATCATCCAAGTAACTGCTGAGGGCTTTCAGATTCAACGTTACCATAAGGGACTTTTCCTTCTTCGAGACCATTACAACTCTTGTGTAATTACCATTGGCTTCCAGATAAGCGATGTCGCTAAAGTCAAACACTTTGTAGTAGTCTCCTACTTTTAATGTGATTTTTGAATGTTTTTTTCCATGTCATTTTTTGTTTTTTAATTTATATGTAAATAAAGAAGTGGGAATTTTTCACTATTTTTCTTACTAAGTTGGAACAATATACTAAACATAATACATTGAAAGTTATTACAGAAACAAAGACAGTTTCTTAATCGCGTTTAACATGTCAAAATTAATATCAGCCAATCAAAAACTAATGCTAATATAATTATAGAACACAGCGTCTCCAAATACTAATGAACACCTTATCCCTCTTTAGCGTTGCATAAAGAAGCGAACCATGATAAAATTCAATGGTACACTAATCATATAAACAGGAACTGGAGCCAAAGTCTTGGATAAATTTACGGATAAAAAGACATTCAACAATATAATCTGCAACAGATAATTACAAATATGGCTAAAAACAAATCCGGCAACTCTCCTCATGCTAGCATTCACTCTAAAAGTAAAAGTGATAGTCAACAAAAAATTAATCATCAGACTGACTATATAGCCTATTGTAAATGAGATATTATAGTTTAAACAACGAAGTAAAAGATAGTAAATTAAATAATGCAAAGACAAGGCTAAAGCACCCACTATCACAAATTTTACAAAGTCTGTTTTTGGAGAATATAGAAAAAAGATTTTAAATTGATCAAACATGGTCTCTACACTTTCTATTAAATTTGAACTCAATAAAAAGCCGATATATCTGAGAAAGGTAATTCGACACTACTTTAACTAATTTCACTTTGGTATTTGGATCATCTCTCCAAACAACCGGTAACTCTACTATCTTAATTTTATCCTTTTCTGCCCTCAATAACAATTCGATTATATAAAACCAACCCTTTTCAGAAGAAGATCGATTTATTAAATCTTCAATAACATTTTTCTTAAAAAATTTAAAACCACAAATGGAGTCATTTGCCTTCATTTGAAAAATTAGTTTTAACAAAAATGTCAATCCGTAAGAAGTTACATTTCTGTACCACTTCCGACCAGATACATAAGATCCCTGAGAAAACCGACTCCCATTTACTAAACCAACTTCAGAGTCCTCTTTAAAAATTCGGACTACATCAATCAAATGATTTATATCAGTAGACAAGTCACAATCCATATATCCTACTATATCAGCATCATTTTTCATTATTCCTTCACGAAAAGCTAATCCAACCCCCCTTTCAGCTAATTGCAAATATTCAATTTCAGGATAACGATTTGCGAGAGAATGTCCTATTTCAGGTGTTGAATCTGTAGAACCATTATCTATTATAGTTAATTGAAAAGGAATATTAATATGTTCTTTCAAAAAAGAGAGAGTAGTGGTTACCCCACTTTCTAACCTTTGTTTTTCATTCAACACTGGTAATAATATATTTATTTTCATAAGCTATAAGTATTTTATTTTGTACTATTTCCAATAAGCGGGTTACCTTATTTGATAAATCCATATTCAATGTATCATATTTTGATATAGTCATTAAATCAACAAAGTCCTGCATGACTAGTGACAAATTATCCTTTTCATTAAATACAAATGAATTGCTATTTAATTTCTTTTTTTCGAAAGAAGTATGAATCACACTCTCTTCACGCAACATATCAAAATTTAGGATACCACTCGAACCTATTATTTCAAAAACTCGGTTCTTCACTGGAGATACCAAACTAACAACTAAAACAATTTCTAAATCTCGAATTTTCCCAATTAAACTCCCAGCCTGTATATTACCGGATTTGTCTACATAATCTACGCTTAAATTTAAGATATCCAAATCTTCTATATCTATCAATATATTTAAATAAAATAAGACGGAAAACAAATGTACTCCAAGTACATCCCATACATTATCAGAAGAATAAAATTTGCCATATTGTGATAGTTCGAATCTAGCAGAAACAAGATTTCCTATTTGAGGAAGTACTTGTTTAATTAATCTAATAGAAGGAGACTGACAATAAATATAATCAGTATATACAATCCTCTTTTGTCTTTCTGCCAACCTCATAATTGATAAAGTATCCGTGACATTTTTACCCAACGGTTTTTCACAAAACACATGTTTATGTGCAAGCAAGCATCTTTTTACATATTCAATATGAGTATTAATAGGCGTACAAATAAAAACAGCTTTTATTGACTCATTTTCTAATATTTGTTCAAAACTGGTTTTACTTTTAGAGGAGGTATAAATTGAGATTAGCTTTAAGTGAGGATTTTCGGCTATGTATTTTTCAACAATTTTTCCCCAATATCCATATCCAATTAATGCAACATTCATATTCATTGTATTTTTTCTATAGATTCAAATAAGAATTCCCTTTTCTGAAAATTCAATTTAACTATAATCTGCAGATATTTTATAATTATCGCAAGAATGACAAATACCCCAAATAATGCAAACGCCAAAAAACAAATAGTAGCCGTCCACCCTTCAACCGGATTTTCCATCAATTTATAGACTACCGCATAAATGCCCATCACTAAGGTAATAAGCATCATTATACAAGCGAGTGCCAATGTTGTTCGATAAGCCACATCCGTAAACAGTATCAAGGAATCGACAGCTAATGTCATGCGACCCGTTTTATTCTTACAGATGGAAGAGCATATGGGTTTATAAATCAATGTATCCACAGCCAAGCCACAATTGGCATAAGCAGCTTTCCTATAAGGTATAGTTTTCGTTATAGAATGTATCCTATTTATAGCTCTGCGTGATAATACTCGAAAGGTTTCCATTCCTACTTCATGCTGAAGGCGAGCATAATAATTGAACAATCTATAAAATATACGGGAAGTCAGCCGTGGTTTTTTATCCATGCGTGCACTGACTATATCAAATCCTTTCAAGGAATGAAGATAAATATCCATCACTACTTTCCAGTCATAATCTACATAGGTAGAATCAAATTCAAAGACAAAATCGCCAATCGCCAAATTTACACCTGCATTCATAGAGGCTTCAAGTCCCTGATGAAAGCCCATATTCAGAATACTGACGGCCAATCCCTCCTTATGGGCGACGTACTGCTTTATCTGTTCCACACTTTTATCCATCGATGAGTCGTCTACTACTATTATTTCATATTTCAGGAATGTGGAGGCTAAAAAATTGTCGAGTTCTCTCATGAAAGAACCTATATATGCCGTGTCATTAAAACAATAGACTACAGCAGAAACAAAATTCTTTTCTTTATTTGTTTCCATTATTTAAAATATCATCGAGATCATATACAGTATTGATTTTTCCGGAAAGGACGCTGACAAAAGTCGGCTTCGTTGAGAATGTACGAACAACCGTAGGACGGGAATCATCTATTTCCGAGGCCAACAAAATGGGCTTCATGGAAAACAAGGTATGATCAAAATCAAACTTCAAATCATCATGCACATATTTACGTGCCAAATTACTCATGTATGGCCAGGCAGACTCAGGCTTTGCCGGACAATCGTTGCAGTTACCCAACTGTTCAGGTGAGCAAAATACACCACTTTTCTTCTGACAATTAAACTTGGGAAGAGGTTCCTTGCAAACTACATGAGGAGTAAATGTAACGGAAGTAAGAGAATGATATCCGGTTTTGCCAAATGGCATGATCGAAAAGAAAGGACCGTCCATTACAGTCAAACCAATATCATGCAATCTCTCATTCACATTGCACAGAATAATTTCACACAGTTCATATTTTATTCGAAACAGTTCAAAATCCAATTTATCTAATATTTGATTCACTGAAGCATATGTGGCATTCAATATGAAATTCGATTTTACCGAAAAGCCATCATTCAAAGCCAGTTCGTACTCCGAACCATTATTCCCAATAGATAGGAGTTTGCTGCCAAAACGAATTTCAATATTGGGATATTTCTTTATCTCCTCCAGAAAATAGCATTTCAGCAATTGAGCATCATAAGTATATTCTTCAGTCAGAAATGCCCCGTCACAATATCCTTTTTTAAAATAACGGTTGACCGGTACTTCTTCGCAACGGATACAGGCGGCTTTGCAAAAGTTTATAAACTGCTCCGAGTCACTCCATGAAAATTCAGAGCTGGTTGCATATATCTGATCGAATTTATTCAGGATGCAAAAATCATAATCCTGATTAAAACGTCTGAAATAGCCTGAGGATTTTATCGCTGTGGAATAGGATCTTGGATAATGATAGCCCATATGTACGCGTGCCTGATTGATATAGGTGGCTCTTTTAAAAGCTACATCATCGTATTCTAAAACTAAAATGTGTTCTCCACGCCTTCCACAGTATAGAGCAGAGTATAAACCGTAGAGACCCGCACCGAGGATTATTTTATCATATTGTTTCATTTTGCAGAATTAATTCTATATGCCTTGA